>ERZ791843.1114-NODE-1114-length-11834-cov-2.31352_pt1 | contig 11834 bp, 5 predicted proteins | sample MGYA00510290_ERZ791843 | MGnify/ENA primary metagenome ERZ791843 (study PRJEB30046, sample SAMN00715254) | human gut metagenome | study: EMG produced TPA metagenomics assembly of the A metagenome-wide association study of gut microbiota in type 2... | reverse complement strand
GATACGTGCTAGAACAAGTAGTAGTAAATGAAACGCCATACCATGAATCTATGACAAGATTTGATAAGGTCGAACTTCCAACCTCATTTCCATTGTCGTTCCCACTATGCCGGATATTCGCATTTGGTGTGGAAAAATCAATACGGGAAAATCTAGTTGTGCTCGGTAACTTCAAATAACAGTTTGAACCTCCGTTTACACTAACTCCTGCTCCAGTATTGGCAGAATGGTAATCCTGTATATAGAACGTTCTTGCAGTAGTCCATACATCCGCACTAGAAGCCCTACTGTCAGCCAGCGTGGAAGCACCTCCAGCCGATACAGCCACAGACGTGTTGGATGTGGATTGCAATCCTCTCCATGCGGAAACGTTAGCACCGTTAGCCCAATATTGGTATTGTATGTACCCATTGTTGTATGAACCAATCTGGCGCACCTGCAATTCAAAATTGTTTGTTCCTACACGTACAAGACGGATATTATCCATTCCTTTTGCGAATGTAGGAAGATAAAGACGTGCTGAATTTGAAATATCTCCTACATTGCTGTCAGAAGCAGAAGGTGCACTTCTCATTTGGAAAATGGCACAGAAGTGATAACTTCTGACTTCATCCTGTGCATGATTTCCATAGGCGTACCATATCCTTCCCCAAACCGTTACTGACCTATACGGTCCGGCTCCCGATTCAGAACAAGCAAATATCTTTTTCCAATTATTATCAGTACCACCTAGAGCGAACTGTAATGAATAAGTAGCGGTGGAATTATAATTTCTAGGTATATCCATTATATGCCAATTATCCAACAAGTCCGCATTTAAATTGGTATTCAATGTAGTAGAAGAACATTGGTAAGGTGCGGTTCCTGTACCTACAGTGGATACAAATCTACTTGACTCAGCATAATTACCTATAAAAACCTTGTTATCTTCCAGTACGATATTGCATAATACATTATTGCTTGAATTTCTTGAATCAATATAAGCATAGGAACTTCCACCGCCCAATACCAACCGTCTAGCCGAATCCCAGTTTGCAGCTAGATAATTAGTATGGGCAGTAATAGCACCATGAGTATCCAAATTTCCATTTCTAACATTCAACCACATGGCATTGTTTCCTTGCGCTACACTTCCTCTACTGAATGTGGGATACCAACCTATACCATACCAAGAACCGAAACGCAAATTTGCATCTGCTGAGGAAGCTGCGTCCGCGCCACCATGAATCCAAACGCCCGAATCTTTAACCACTCTTGTTGACCAACCTATATTAAATCCTTTGGTATTATTCATTGTCAAATCCCCTGTCATGGTGTCCCCCGACTTCTTTACGTAGCGTCCGTCAGCAATAGACGCATAGTTTTCAGTATGTAATAATCTATGCCATGCAGACGTTATCTTATTAGTACCATCATGTTTTCCTCTAAAAAACAAGTCTGTACTAGTTCCTCCTATCTGTAATGCAGCAAATTTATTGGAATCCCATAAGTTAGCTAATAATCCATATCCAGCAAAAGGGGCGTTATTTGTAGTTTGTTCTGTTGTTCTTATTTCCTTAATTGCTCTTTCAGAATAAGTATTTAAGTCAAAAGTACCATCACTTCTACCTACACTTAACAAGAACCTTTCAGCGTGAAATCCATCAACCATGTCTGCATTAAGATTACCCACAACAGTGTTACTTACCACAATAAATGGAGCCGTGCCACTTGCTACGGTAGACATAAACGGAACATAACTTGTAACCCTGTTCGCTGCTATACCAAATAAACTTTTCAAGGCAGAACTTGTACATACGTCCTCCACTGAACCCGCTAAAGGTGATGTGTATGTTTGGAACAGGTGGGCAGCGGCTATATGGCGTATTCTATCCGGACCCGGATTACTTACATTTACAGCTTCATTATCGTTACCTATGTCATTCCCTTTAAATAATACCAGTTCACTACTTTCTGTACCACCCCAGAATCTTTCGGCAATGAACGTATGGTTATAACCTCCTGGTCCATCTCCCGTAGTTCCGTAGAAATATATGGTGTTGGGAGAAGTACCGTTCCCTATCTTCAAATCACCGCTCATCGTTATGCTACCTACGCCCGTCATGTTTCCGCTTACGTTAGCCGAACCGTCAAATGACTGCCCCCATAAAGTCCTTGGGGTTTGCAATTTTTTGGCAACCTCAGAAGAGTTCTGCAAGGTCGCAAATACAGGATTAACATAAGTGCTCCATGATGGTGCTTTTGTATCTGCTCGGTATAGTGTTATATTCGTATTAGCCTCTCCGTTTCGGTCATGGCTGTATAACAGATTGGCTTGTATTATGGAATAGTTACTTCCACCATAACAGTACAGTTCTATGTTTTTCTTTTCCGCATCATGATAGATACGTATGCTTGACCTATTGATATTGTATGATGCTATCAATAGACCTTCCACTACAGCCGTACCTCTAGTTTTGACAACTAACAGACCAAACAAATCACTAAAGGATGAGTGCAGCACAAAGCAAACGTCTGTCATTGTTTCCGTATTACGTATGGAGTATGTAGCTATTCTACACCATGCAGGTTCAGTGCCTCCTACCGTATATCCGTATTTTATAAGGGCGTTTGATGTGCCGAACGCATGGTATCCGTCCAACAAATCCGCACTTAGATTATCTACGGTTGTATTGCTTGAAACTATCAAAGGTGATAACCCTGTGGCAACAGTTGACATGAATCTAGGTGCTCTTACATCATTTGGAGTGACACGTAAAACCAGCTTGTTGTTATGGTCTACGACACCAAATCCTGCACTTTCCGTACTGCTGCCTCTAAGGTTTCCTATATACCAGTATGTGTCATACCAGTTGAACCTTAACCCGTTTCTTATAGAAGTTAACCCACCATCACCGTTCCTGATAACTCCGTTATCCTTGTAGATATTGGTAATATCACAATTTTCCACTCCCTTGAATACGATTGAGCCGGAAGAAGATGCGGAAGTAAGTGTTCCAGTCATAGTATCGCCAGCCTTTTTCACCCATCTACCGTCCAATACGGAAGTAGGGATATGACTTGCGTCTATGACTTTACTTGAATCAGCCTTTTTCAATTCAGCCCACATCTGATTTACGTTGAAAGAATCAATGGTTCCGTTAACCCATTTTTTTGACGCAGCGTCGTATTTCAATGCCTGTCCGTTTACAGGGTCCGTTATTTCCACGTCATTAAGGCTATCAAGAGTTCCGGTCTGTGCTCCGGACATGGACACTCCTTTAGCGGACAACCAATCAGTAGAATAAAATCCCACAGGAGTTGTACCGTCTTTTTTAATCACGTACACGGCATTGTTCGCTGCATCCCATTTCAGATAGGCATCTCCAATCTGCACATATTCAGTTGCGCTAAGACGGGCAGCAGACACACCACCTTTAAATCCCGCAGAAACACCATTGATATGACCTTGTTTGTTTATCTGCACTACTCCGACATCAGATGTATCCCCATTAGGGCGGAAATAGAGCATCCCCGAATCTCCATAACTTGAAATAACAGTGTTCCCCGAAGTGTTTCTGAAAACAGTATTTCCACTGTAAGACAGACCTATACCGCTATTCATTGCGATGTTCTTAGTGAAAGTCTTTTGCCCCGTAATAGTTTGGGGCGTGGCAATAGTTACATATTTCCCGTCAGCCTCGGTTTTAGTATATGCGTCCGTAATACCATATCCTGCCAAAGTGGTAGGATTATCACCGACTGTAACACGCCCGTAGGTGTCTACTGTAACTTTCGTATATGTACCAGCCTTCACCCCCGTGGTAGCCAGTGACAATGTGCGGTTTGCGGACAGGTTTCCACCTCCCGTAAGACCAGTTCCTGCGCTTATCGTTATGGTCTTGTCCGCTTTCAATGCGAGAAGTTCGGTTAAGGTATCATTTCCTGTAAGCCCTTCAAGGAAATTGTTCAGTTTGTTACTAAGTTGTGTTACGGTATTGTTAAGCGTGCCTAAGTCCTGTTGCCTTGCGAATGTTTCCCCGAATACAGCAGTAATGGTTTTTCCGTCAGAACTAAGTGTCATGTCTGTTATGGCATTTCCACTCCCCGACTGGGCGATGTTCTTTATTCCACCACCTTCTTTCGCCATTTTCCAAATTTCTTTTACCGTGTACGCATTAAATGTGTTGTTTAGGTCTGAATCGGAAAAGGTTGTGCCGTCAGTAAGATTTGCGAAGCTATATACGGTCTTTATGACACCACTTCCTCCACCAGCACCGCCTGTCTGCACTCCAAGAGCCGTAATCCAACCGTCCGAGTAGAATCCTACCGTATTTCCGTCTGTCCTATGTTTCACTCTCAGAGCCTTGTTTTTTGAATCATAAACAAGCTGGGCATCTCCTATCGTAATGGTATTTGTTGATACTGACGGTGCTTGAACATTTCCTTTCTTATTAATCCAAACAGCACCTTCCGTATTATTATGCCCATTAGGTCTTAGGTTTATTTCACCATTTCCGAAACTAGCTAGTATTGTATGACCGTCTGAGTTTCTTAATACTACATTTGAATCAGTATATGTTATACCACCGTTATTGTTGAATACTATGTTCTGACTAAACGTTTTTCTTCCCGAAATAGTCTGAGCAGTAGTCAAGGTAACGGCATCAGTAATCCCATACCCGGCAAGAGTTGTAGGTTTCCCAGTGGTTATCTTAGACCAGTCAAGGTTAGGTATATCCGTAGCGGAAAGGTTTGTTCCCGAAGTAACTCTTCCGTAAGCATCTACCATAACCTTGGTGTACGTACCTGCAACAACTCCCGAAGTACCCAGTGATAAGGTTACATCGGAAGTAAGAGCACCGCCGCCGGACAAACCAGTTCCGGCAATGACTTTCCGTGAGGATGTTACGTATCTGCTATCAGCAGCACTTTGTGTAAGATACTTATTGTAAGGTATGAATAGAGCTGGCTCTCATTAAGACCAGCATCTCCCGCTCTCCAATGAGTTCCGTCAAATACCAGTGCCTTTCCGGCAGCAGCACCTTCAACACCGTCCTCAGTGTCATTAGCCAAAACGTCAACCAGTTGGTATAATGTGGAAGCCCCTCCTGTACCACCGCTTCCCTTTGACACTCCTTTAGCAGATATGTAATCGACACCCCAAAAACCGAAATTAGCCCGTATGGACGCAATTGTCTTTGTATCGTCAGACGGGTCAACCTCATTACCCGAAGCATCCAGTGCAGTGAAAAGTTTGCTGAACGCTGTTTTGTCCATTTTACTCTGCAATATGACCGCAAGATTATCACTTTCCTTCATGCCTTGCAGGAAAACTTCAAGCTCAGACCACTTGTTTATAATATCATCCGCATCACTTCCGGTAAGAAAGTCGTTAAACTTGGTATTCAGTGCATCAAATTCCGATTTAGTGGCAAATGTGCTCCCTTTGGTGAATGTAAGAGAACGTCCATCAGAACCTTTTATGACATCCGTTACCGCATTACCCGAACCTGTAACCGTTACATTGGTAAGCCCCGAACTTGCAAGTTTCCAAATCTCATTTATGGTGAAAGCGTTGAAAGTAGCCGAATTGTCGTTGTTGTCAAACGTTCCTCCCAGTGATTCAAATCCGTAGACGAGGTTGATAAGACCACCACCTCCGCCACTTCCGCCGGAAGATTTTCCCTTTGCGGAAATCCAGTCCACAGACCATAACGCATAATTGGCACGTATATTTGTTATAGTGCCTAGCTTTGATTCATCATTTAAGTCAACCTCATTTCCATCATTATCCAGTGCGGTGAACAGATTGCTTATTCCGGCAGCGGTTTTAGGTTTGTCCGCATACCATTTGTCACCGTTAAATGTGAGTACGCTGCCTTTTGTAGCACCTGCCACACCTGTTATATCAGCATTTTTCTCCACGTCAAGCAACTGGTACAGGGCTACTGCACCTCCACCACCGCCTCCTGTTCCTCCATCAGATATACCTTTGGCAGACAGGAATCCCACAGACCACAGGGAATAATTGGCACGTATGGCATATATTTCCGCATTTTCATCATCCGGATTCACTTCGTTCCCCTCTTTGTCAAGGGCAGTAAAAAGTTTGCTGGAAAGACCTCCCTTATTGGGCATACCTCTCCAGAAACTCCCGTCAAATGTAAGTACATAATCCTTTTCCGCACCGAGTACGGCATCCTTGGTATCATTAGGGCTTACATCTATCAATTGGTACATGGCAGCAGCACCCCCACTTCCTGCACCTCCACCACCCGGTGACACTCCTTTAGCGGACAACCATCGGGTAGTATATGCAGCACCTTCAATTACAAGTGCGTCATTACCTTCATCCCAGTATAATCTTCTTCCTGCAATACGTATTCCCTTACGGAAGTCCTTTTCACCGAAAACTTCTTGGTCGCCCTTTATTGTGACGTAGTTATCCGAAAGGTATTTTTTCAACAAATCATCAAGAGTTACGGTAACATCACCACCGCCACCACCTTCACCGCCGGAAGAGAATCCCCATCGCTGGAGAAGTTTTTCCGTATATACGGCTATGTTGGTTGACAGCATATCTGTAACTTCGTCAATGACCGTATCATTAGACCTGCTTGAATCGGTATCGGAAGCACGCTTTAAAAAGGTGTTCTTGAAATCCTCTGCAAGTTCCTTCTGGTAATCTTCATATAACAGTGCAACAGTTTCCATTATTTGTTTATCTCTAAGCGTTCTTGTTTAAGTTCCTCCAGCTTCACTTTCGTTTCCTGTATTTTCTGTATGGTATCCGGGAAGAACATCTGCGGACCCATCATCGTATTGGTCTTTGCCTGTAACAGATGCTCAAGGAGATTATCAAACAGGTTCATAACCTTGAGCATCAAATCGAAATCGGAAGATTTTGCACCTTTGACGGGATAGAATCCTATAATAAGAGGACGGGAAAACGAATCCCGCTCATAAGAAACTAGGGCAATGAAATTGTCCTTGTTCTCCAACAGCCATTTCTGTGTAGGTACGGAAGTGGACGTACCCACATTAATCATGGGTGCGTACATTTCCTCACCTGTACGGGCTTTTACCTGTATTCTATCCCCGTCACTTTTTCCTGTAAGTCTGTAAAATTCAATCATCGTATAAATTCTAATTCGGTACTGGTTCCATTGGAATCCCACACATGGCGCAAGGCTCTTAAAAAATAACGGCTGGTATGGTTTGTTGTGTCATACCGTAGTATTCCGCGTATCGGATAAGACCTTTGGGAGCGTATATCCAAATCCTGATTAACCGTAGCTTCCACGGTTATTCCGAAAAACGCACGGTCAAAAACAGCGGTTTCCGCATCCACAATCTTGGTCTGCTTGTAATAGTAACGTGCATATTCGGGTGATTCCTGTTTAATGGGAACGCCACTGCTCCACTTCATATCGGTTATTCCCGAATTACGTATCTTGTCAGCCAGTTCGGGATTGGTACGGTTTATGTATTCAACCTTGGCTTCATCAAGTTCATACATATAGATAACTTTTCTGCCGTTTTCCTCACCGATTTCACTTACCTGCATTTTAACGTCACCCGTTTCCATATCCACGTCATAGGATGAACGAACCACAGCATTGGCTTGGTCTATATCCTCGGTAACGGAAACGCTTCTCATTATACGTGGACGGTTCCACCTTGTGTCGGAAAATCTCTGTACTTCGGAAGCGTTGACATTTTCCACTTTCAATTTGTCACCCTGCAAAGGATATACAAATGAAATCTCATCATTAATCGTATTCGCAGCCCTGTTTATATCCACGAAATAGAAGTATTCCGTACCGTCACGAACCTCCGTCCATATTGTGCATCCATAGGACTTTGCCAAAGATAACAAGAATTTCCAATCGGAGATATTTTTTTGATACCTAATATGTGTGGAAGTGAATGTTTCCCCTGCTTTTGCAGAGGGCAGCGATATTTCGCCCACTACCATACCACACTCTTCCACTATTCCGCGTATAAGGTTTTCCAACGTTATGGTTGTTCTTCCTTTGGCAAAAGGACGTTTGCTATTAGGGTCGGGATAAGTGAAATTATTGTAGGTGTCCTTTCCCATCTGGTTAAACGAGTACCCCATACATTCTACCCGGAAACGTATTTTACCGTTATCCGGACAGTCAAGGTATATACGTGTGACAGTGCCGGAGAAAACTTTCCGCACTCCTTTACCGTCACCATCGTAGTAACCACCGAAAAGGACAATCCACATTCCTAGGAACATACGGTAAATAAGGACATCCGCGTGCTTGTCAACTGTAAAGGTCAGCTTGTTAATCAAATCCGCGGTTTCCTCATATACCACAGGATATGCGACACATTCCTCTATGTCCATATAGGAAGCGAATTTATCGGCATTGTATCTCAATCCCTTGGAAGAGAACTTGTCATTACCTTGCGGACGGCTGTCACGTGGGTAAAGACGAATCTTAAACTGAGGTTGTATCGGTTGGAACATTGCTGTATTTTGTTGTTAGAATATCACTATCTCTTATTATCACTCTGGGAAGCCGGATAATATCACCCGTTTTCCAATCATCGGGCATACGTGGTGGGTTGTTATCCGCAATGTACGTCCACATATATTCAAGACCGTCACCGAAAATCCTTGCGGCTATCGTGTACAGATTTTCGTGAGCCTTTATAACGTAGTTGTACCACTCATAAGTTATGCTTTTATCCTTTACGGGATAATGCAAAACCTTGCCCCCCAAAAACTGGGAAACAAGGTTCTTAGTATTATAAAAATTAGGGCTTATCATTTTTCGGGTATCATTATATGTGTTAAACTCTGGTACTCAAACACTCCTATTTCCACATCCACCGTTGCCCTTATGGGCGTAAGGTCCGAATCGAACAATGTGTAATTTACAGGAGCGCTTTTCAAAACACCTTCCAAGTATATCGGACCCAGTGCGAACACAAGCGTAGCCGGTGGTCTGAACTGGTTCATTGAAACAACTCCTCCCTGTGCGAATTTGGGGGTTTCCTCATTATCCACTGGTGCTGGATAGAGGAAAGACTGTAACAGTTCCACTTTGTCAAGCACCCCTCTCTCATGTGCACGTGTACGGGAATACGCTCCCGAACTGGTCCACTGGAAAGCGTTCTTATTGGTACTGGTTCCGTCAATCTGGTCGGCAAGAACATCCGGACGGAAAGTGGCAATATGGCTTTGCGGAGTATCATCCAAAAACAATTGGAAACTTATTATCCGTTCACCCCCATTGCTCCAGTTATAATCATTGTATGGCAATCCGGCATAAGGACGTACCTCATATTCGGTAGACTTATTGTCGGATATGGTCTGTGGGTTGAACTGGAAGAAATAACCCTTTTCCCACAGGCTTTTTTTCAAATCCTCGGAACTGATTATTATCCCACGTGTAAGCGTGTAACCTCTGTGGTTTCTTCCGGCATCACCCGAAAAAGCATTTGACGTTCCACTACGGAAAAGCGAGTAGAACGGTCTGAACATTGTAGATGAAAATATTTCCGGCATTATACACCTCCTCTTATTCTGTTATCACGTTGAATATCACTAAGAACACGCCTTATCTCCTGTGCAAGGCGTCTTTCATCAATATTCTCCCCTTTTTGGACAATAATCTGTACCGCCCCATTTCCCAATACTACACTCTGGTTTTCAGTAGTGTTCTGACTTACAGGTGGAGTTCCTGAAATAATCGGGTTAGGTGTAGGTACTGAATCCATAGGAGTTACAGAATTTCCACCCCAAGTATAGTCACCAAAACCATGCTTGTTTGCCAAATCACGGGCAGCATCAGCAATATCCCTGTTAGTGTTCCGTAGAAAATCAGTGTTTCTGAAAAAATCCACCGCACCGATAGCAGGGTTAAGAGTTCCTGCCGCCCATTTTACCATAGGCATGATAAACTTGTTTATCTTACCGATAGGGTTTATGATGTTTTCCCTCATCCACTTTACAACAGAGTTGTTCTTAAATGCATCCCACATGGCATTTATATTGGGGATAAGACCTTTCACCGCTTCGGAAACAGGGTCTATGACGTAATTGATAAAACCGTCTTTCAATCCTTGCCACCCGATTCTTACTTGGGTAAACAACCATACAAAGGAGTTCCAAACAATCTGTATGGATTCCTTTATTCCGGAGAAAATACGGTTTATGAAATTCCTGAATTTCTCACATTTTGCGTACAGAACCGTAAATGCGGTTGTAGCCAGTATTATCCAGCCTACGGGATTGGTTGCATTTAGGGCAGTCCATACGGCTGTTATTATAGCCGGGAGATTTCTCAATATCGAAACGACAAAGAGAAGCGAACGTCCTATACCGCCTACGAATTTTCCTGTGGCGGTTATTTTCATTATGCTGAGTAACGTGTCAAGGGCTGCTTTGAATCCTGTCTGTGTAACAATACGGGAGATAAGTTTCAATCTGCTCCAAAATGTTGTAAGGTATTTACCCAAGGTAAGAGTAACCCCACGTTTTCCACCAAATAACGGAATCGCCATCAGTGCGACACGGAAAGCCTTTACGGAAGCAATGGCAGCATTGCTTATGACAAACACACTCTTCAAAGCCTGATATGCGATAAGCAATTTAAGAACTGTCTTTATTTCCTCCTTGTATGTTTTGAAAAATGAAACAACCCGTAGTTTCCAAAACTCCAATACGACTACAAGTGTCCTCATTCTTTCGACAAAGGTTTCACTTGTACCGAAAATAAAGTTAACCGCCTGTTTAGCCTGTCTGCCCAACCATACCATTATATGACCGATTTGCCGGACAACCCAGCCGAGAACTATGCCCACACCTTTTCCGTACTGTACGATACTTTGGTAATTTCGTGCGAAAGCATCAGCCACGGATTTAAGAGCGCCCACAGTTTGCCCGTAAAGACTGTTAGGGTCATTCGGTTTTCCCACAATACCCGTGAGGAATCCCTTCATATTGGCATTTAACCTTTTCATTTGGTCTTGTATTGTGAGAAAGTCGTTTTTGATTAGTTCCTGCAATCCCTTATGTTGCTTTACGAAATTAAGCACTGCCTGTTGGCGCTGTATAGTGTTGGCACGATATTTTTCAAAGTACCTTGTTGACCTCTGTGTCATTAGACCCATATCAACTAGAGCCTGCATATTTCCCTGTATTCCCTGTGATATGGCGTTTGCGAACTGTGCATAGGATTTTCCCGTAGCATGAGCCGCCTTGTTTATAAACTCGAAGTTCTCCCCTACTTTCACTCCCACAGCCATAAGAGAGTTCATGCCTCGTAGCTGGTCGTCAACGGAGAAGAACGACTGTCCTTTTATAAGTCTGTTCTGAGCCGCCTCCATAGCTTTCATGGTGGAGAGGATGCCACCGAAGCGGAGGGAATTTTCCCGTAATGTGTCAACGTACTTCTCGGCATTAGTCCTTAAAGCATAATAGGCTGATGCCAGCGTAAGCGTAGCACCAGTCAATCTCACCAATTTGTTTACTGTACTTTGGGCTATGGTAATTCCGAAATCATACGTGAATTGGGAATTGTTGCCCGATGTTGCTCTAGGTATTGCCATAACTATTTTTCTTCATTTTGTTTTTGTTCCTTTCTGATAAGGTCCATTTCCATGCGGAATATTTTATCCCTTTCCTCAGAATCCATACACATTATACGGGAATAGTCCTGACCCAGACGTTTCATAAGAATATATGCCTTTGACGTTAAATCGTACTGATTATCCTGTTCCTCCGCAGTTTCTCTAGGTAAAAAAAGAGCACCCTTTTGCATAGCCCATTGGGTAAACTGGGGGTACTCTTTATGCCAAAAGTGATAATCAGA
>ERZ791843.1111-NODE-1111-length-11864-cov-2.6324_pt1 | contig 11864 bp, 12 predicted proteins | sample MGYA00510290_ERZ791843 | MGnify/ENA primary metagenome ERZ791843 (study PRJEB30046, sample SAMN00715254) | human gut metagenome | study: EMG produced TPA metagenomics assembly of the A metagenome-wide association study of gut microbiota in type 2... | reverse complement strand
TATCAAAAAATCCGGACAGGGTGTTCATAATTTATTCATTCATGCGTTTGTCGTGTATATCCATTTATAGCAACTGCATAAAAAATAATTAGTGCAAAAAATTATTTGTGACTTTCCCACTCCCGTAAAAGCTCCCGAATGGTCTGCATGGACACGTCAAGTGATGCGATTTCATCTGCGCATCGTTTCAACTCACTTTTGATTACAGTCTCATGCTCTACACTTTTTTTATACTTCATCTGGTGCTCCAGCACAGCCCAAAAATCATGGGCAATTGTCCGAATCTGTATCTCGGCGGTAATCTGTTCCATTCCTTTTTCTGTAAACTTTACAATCAGATGAAGACTTCGGTAACCATTCGGTTTCGGATAGGCAATATAATCTTTACGTTCTATCACTTCCACATGATCTCTGTTGGAAATCCATTCTGCAACCCGATATACCTCTTCCCCGAAAGAACAGATCACCCGGATTCCGATAAGATCATGTATCTTTGTGAGCGCCGTATTACAATCCTCCTGCAGTCCTTTTTTCTTCAATTTTAGTATCAGGCTTTCCGGCGCTTTGATTCGAGAATTTATATAAAGAATCGGCTGAATCCCGTCCGCCGTCTTTTCCACCGGATATTGCGCAATCATATCTGACAGATATTGCTGCCCGTTTCGCAGCATCTGCAGTTTTTCACCATAATATTCTTCTAAGGTCAAAATACCACTCCTTTTTATCCGTTATTCCATACACCGTCTGCCGCCTGCAAAATATGCAGCTGCTCCTCCGATAAGAAATGCTCCTCCTGTCACCCAATAAACAATCATAAGCCGGTTGGTCGTTCCGTAGATTTCCAAAACACCCTGCAGCAGACAGCCAACAGTCAATGCTGCAAACTGCCATAGGCTTCGAGAAACTTTCCCGGGAATCTTCCACTGAAAATACCCCATCAGAAAAAATAACAATGCTCCGCCCGCCAGAGGAATCATGAATGCGTATAACATATAATAGGAAAATACACTGTGACTGAACAATTCATAGACCGCTCCAAACAGAGCGCACAACAGAGCTGCCGTAAAATATTGTAATCCTGTTTTAATAGCCGATGTAGACAATGTCACTCACGCTCCTCTCCTGAATACTTTTCCCATTTGTGGTCGGTTGATTGATGACCTCCCCGTTAAAGTACATTGTGGAAGATCCTCCACCATCCAGATTATAAGCTGTTTTTACCCCGAGGGAATCCATAAATTGTGCCAGTTCTAAAAGTGACAATCCCTCACTTTCTTCTGTTCGCCCATCTGAAGCTACAAACACATAATGTAAATCATCAATCATTCCAATCGCAGTCCTCGGATTGCTCGCCATCGCTTTTCCGACTTCATCGGACTCCGTCACCGCAATCTCACCATCTGTGATCAGCGCCGGACCAAAAGAAAGTACTTCCTTCGCCCCTTCTTCCAGCAATTCTTCTGCCGTCACCTCATCTTCCGAGATAATTTTCATTGTCCCGTCTTCATAGATTACCAGATCTTGCTGGTCTGTTTTTGCCGTATCCCGATACAATACGCCATCACGGATCACATATCCCTTCTCCTGTGCTCCATAATAATCTCCGTTGATTGCCAAAATCGCGCCCGCATCTTGTGCCATCTCAGATGTTTTCTCCGTCACATTTCGCCCATAACTGCTCTGCGCGAATGCTGTCTGCAAATATTCCGGTGAGGAGAGCACAACATCTGCCACATAAACGGTGGTGTCATTTTCCCGATATTCTGTCAGCGTAATCTGTATATTGTCGTCACTGTACGTTGTCCCTGTCGAAACAGCCTCCTGCTGCTCATTTTCCGTATCATTATCACTTTTATTTTCCTTTTTATCATTGGCAACGACATAGACTTTTGTAAGCAGAAATGTATCCATGAGCATATATCCGGTAAATGCAACCAAAATGACACTGCTAATCATTCCCCACCAATGTTTTTTGAATCGATGCATACTATTCCTCCTTCTTTTGAAAGATAAAATGACTTTGTATAAACCAGCTTGCAAAGAAAAATATAAATTCGGTACACAGTTTACCGACATAATGGTTCATTCCGATTGCATTGACCAGTATCTCCAGCATAATTGTGTTTCCCACCAGAATTCCAACTGCAAGTGTAAAATACTTCAGCGCCGATCTCACCGGATTTTCTTTGCTTTGAAACACCATATTGCGATTGACCATATAATTAAATACTGCGCTTACTATTCTTGCCCCTATGTTTGAAAAGGCTACCGCACCACCATTTGCAAATCCGGTCGCTGTTATCGCAGTCAACAGGCTGTACATTCCGTAATCAATCAAAAAGCTTCCAAACGACGCCGCTGAGAATTTCAGAATTTCCTTGTAGATGCGATAAGAATCTTTTAGTGTATCAAAATGGGAAGACGAATTATTATCTAAATACACCGTCTCAATCGCGACCTCTTTGATTGGAATATGGCATCCTGAGCATTCTAACAGCACATTCATTTCATATTCATAGCGTTCTCCCACGATTCCCAAAAACTTTGGAATCAGTACTCCTTCAAAAGCTCGAAGTCCTGTCTGCGTGTCATATACCCGAATTTTTGTAAAAAGCTGATAGACCAGACGAGTCACTGTGTTGCCGAATCTGCTCCGCAGTGGAATATCGCCCTTCATTTTCCTGCTTCCAAGTATCAAACAGCCTGCATGATTTTCTACTTCTTTGCAGACTCTTTCCACATCATTTGGCTTGTGTTGACCATCTGCATCTACTGTAACTACAACACAGTCTGCCGAAAACTTCGAATAAATATAATCCAGTCCGGTCTTCAATGCCCGTCCTTTTCCCCGATTCTCATTATGTTTCAGAATGACTGCATTTTTCGCAGCCATTCGAAACACCTCTTCCTTCTCGGGTGAACTTTCATCATCTACCACAACAATTTGAAATCCCGTATCTTTGATCTCCTGCACCAGCTGTGCCATATCCGAATTTGGCTGATAAGCCGGTATCAAAGCAACTCGTCTGTTTTGCATTTCTATCACCTTCCTTCTTTATTATGATTATTAACTTTTTTCCGGAGGCGTTCCCATGTTTCCCCCGAGCCTTTGCCCGTTCCATTGCCGTCATCTGGTTTCTGTCCCATATCTCCACCGTTTCCCGGACCTCCGCCATTTCCTGGGTTGCCTCCCATTCCACTTCCTGAGCCATAGACAATACTGTCCATCGTAATCTGTGTCGTATCGCTTCCTGTTGTTAACGTATACTCCTGTCCTGTTGTAATTTCCGGACAGCTGATGATAACAGAAGTGTATTCTTTCTCCGGAGTCCATGACACAAGTTCATTTCCGCTGCTGTCAGAAAGAGAAACCGCACTTCCTGCAGCCTGAGAATTCACTGTGACCATCATAACTCCCTGTGTAGAAGAATCTCCGAAATTCTCCGCCATTCCGGATGAACCGGCAGCAATAAAGATTCCTCCCGTGACTGTTCCTGTTCCGTTGTAATCCAACGCACTGTTTCCATCATTTGTCGGACCTGACACATAAGTTTCACCGCCTGTAATATCAATGCTGAGCCCTTCAATTCCCTCATAACTTTCTGTAATATCAATAGTTCCTCCGGAAATGGTTGTCGCTGAATCTGCATGAATTCCGTCATCACCGGAAGCAAGTGTAAATTCCCCATCACTGATTGTGATATTTGCATTGGAATGAATCGTGTCATCCGCGCTGTCCAAAGAATACTTTCCGCCTTTCAGAATCAATTCTCCTGCCGCCTTGATCGCTTTCATGCTGACAGTGTCTTCCTCTGTCGTATCGGTACTCTCTGTCTGCTGTCCAGGTCCAAACTGCCATTCTCCGTCACTTTTCTGGACATTTTCACTGCCGCCTCCTGCTTTGACCGTGTAGACACCACCATCTGCCTGAAGCCAGTTTCCTGCGCTGATTCCATCCCCGTCAGATGTGATATCAAACGTTCCGTCTGCCAGATAGACAAATCCAAGGCTGGTGTCATCTGCATTTTCCGCATGAATTCCATCTTTTCCGGATACAATTGTATAACTTCCGCTGGCGATGCGGACACTGTCTTTTCCGGATAGTCCATGTGATGCCGCGTCAATCTGATATGTTCTGCTGGTAAGTACAAGATCATCCTTTGACACGACACCGTGTCCCGCCTTTGCTGTAATTGTCAGAGAACCGGCGCCGTTTAACGTCAGATCTGATTTTGAAAAAATCGCAGCGTCGATATTGTTGTCGTCAATTGCAGTGTAGGTACCTCCATTCGTGAGTGTATTTTGGGAATCACTCGCCGTCGTGATAAACACCTTATCTGCCTCACGTACATAAATGGCTGCAGATTCTGCACTTGTAATATCCACTCCATCTAACACAAGCTGGACTTTATCGGTATCTTCCGCATCCACGATCACCATACCATCGGTCAGCGTTCCTGAGAGAATATAAGTTCCCTCGTCGATGATTGTCACTGTATTTCCTGATATCTGAACCGCATCGGAATCACATGTCGTACTATCATCGGAAAGTTTGATCACTGTACTGTTTTCTTCATCATATCCAATCTCTTTATCTCTGTCTGAAAACATGTTTGAGACATCGATGCCTTGTGCTGATGAATCCGTGCTCGTACTGCCAGATGATGTTTCGTTGCTGTTATTTGTCTTGCTGCATCCGGAAAGAACCAGTGCTCCAGTCAGTAAAAATGCTAATACTACCTTTCTTTTCATATGCATCCCTCCTATAGTTCACCAATAATTGTCTCCTGTTTTGATACGGAAATCTCAAGGTTTCCATTTCTGCACCGAAGTGCGTCAATCAATGCCTTTTCTTCCTCCGCATTTTTTAATGTAATATTATATGTAAGCTTAAACAAACTTCCCATGTTGGTTGTCTTTACCTGCACCACCTCATACGTTTTTGTATATTGTTTTAAGATTTTGTCAAATACACCTGTGTAGTCCAAATTTTCCAGAATTGTAATATGTAATGTCTTATATAATGCAGCTTTTTTCCCTGCTCCAAAATCCACCTTATTATATAGTAAGGTCACTCCTCCTAAAATCACTGCAACGAGAAATGCATATCCAAGATATCCCATTCCTGCTACCAGACCGGTTCCCATTGCAAGGAAAATAGCTCCAATCTCTTTTGCGGATCCCGGTACCGACCGGAAACGAACCAGACTGAATGCCCCTGCCACCGCAACTCCGGCTCCGACATTTCCATTTACCATCATGATGACAACACAGACAATCGCCGGCAGTACCGCAAGTGTTGCAACAAAACTCTTTGTATATCGTGTCACATACATATAGGCTCCTGCCAAAATTAATCCAATCACCAGTGCACATCCTACACAAAGCAGAAAATCCGGCACCGCAATCACCGTTGTCATATCCGTATCAAAAATCCCCTGAAACATATTATTAAGCATATTGAACTCCTCTCTGTACTTTTTCATCCATCATCTGCTGATATGCAGTTCCGTATTTCGAAAAAGATGTTTTAAATAATGTATTTTTTGTAAGTGTCTCGCTCATCCAAAGTGGTATCCCACCCGATGTCTTGATCTCCATCAGTGTCTGATTCTCTCCTAATATCGGTGTGCCATATATCTTACTTCCAAGTGAAATATCTTCCTCCCGATAAAGGATATTTTCATCAAATATCACTCGAAAATCGCTGCCATCCAGCGCATAGTACGCTTCTCTTTCATAGGTAAGAAATACGGTCGGATGAAGCGTTTCATAATAATCCCAGAAATATGCAATCTCCTCCCCGATCTGTGAATGAATCGGAAGTGGTTTTCCGTGTTCAAAGCACTTCATCACCTGTGCCTCCGGCAATACCAATCTTCGTTTGTAGACAACCGATTTATATTTCTTCTTTAATTCTACAAACACCGGATCGTCCGGTCCTGCCGGCTGATAGCTGCGGACACGTAATTTTTCTTTATAAACCGGTTTTTCCAAAGAATGACGAATCAGCCGGTATGTGTCTGTATCGAAATAAATATTTCGGATGGTTGTTCGCCCATAATCATCCAACTTCATATGTTCTGCCATACTTTTCAACACATTTTGCTTTTCCTGCCGTGTCAGCAGATATTTTAATTCATAACGTTTAAAAGTCGCTTGATAAGCCATAATCATTACTCCTCTCTCATTTCGTTAAACATACTATACGCAACGAACCTTAAACAAACTTAAAAATATTTAACTTCTTTTTTTAAATACTTTTACAGACAAAAAAGAGCCTGTCTGCATTTTTGCAAACAAACTCTCGTTTTATGAAATCGGAAATATAACTGTGATCAACAAGGATTTTTCATCTTCCGTTGTCGCTGTAATCTTCCCTCTATGTGCTTCCACTGTAGCGGCTGCAATGGAAAGTCCCAGTCCATATCCTCCTGTCTCGGAATTTCTTGACCTGTCTGTTCGATAGAATCGATCAAACAAATGCTCCATATGCTCTTTGGAAATCTGTTCTGTCGTGTTAAATACAGACAAACGAATCCGTTTTTTCTGCTTTTCCAATGTCACACATATACGTCCATTCTCCTTTGCGTATTTCACTGCATTGTCCAAAAGAATGGTGATCAGGCGTCGGATAGCCTTCTCATCTCCTTTCATTGCAATCATTGGTGTGATATTACTCTCCAATACCTTATTTTGTGTCTTTGCCAGCGCCTGAAATGTCCCGACAGTCTCTTCCGCTACATCCGACAACGGAAACTCCACCATCAATTCTTTCGTCCGCTCCTCTTCCATTCTAGATAACAAAATCAGGTTATTTGTAAGGTCTGCAAGGCGCCTTGTCTGACTTTGGATATCACTCAGCCACTCATTTTCTCCGAAATCCATCTCCAATACTTCCGCATCCGCATCTATGATCGTGAGCGGTGTCTTCAACTCGTGTCCGGCATCTGTGATAAAACGTTTCTGCTTTTCATAGTTTTCCGAAAACGGCTTTACAATCCGTGCCGACAGAAATATCATCAAGATAAGTACTGCCAAAAGACCGGCGGTGGAGACCACGACTGCTGTGACAATAAAATTCTGAAACGTAGAAAGATTTCTGCTGCAATCCAGAAAAATCACTCTCACTTCGGAATCGGAATTCACTACAACATATCGATACCCCTCCAAAAATCCTCGTTCTTTTCCACTCTTTAAGACTTGTTTCGCATACTCTACCGCATCAGAAGTATCAATTCTGGCAATCTTTCCTGTATCTGTTGTGAGCACTTCCCCTTCACTGTCAAGCAGCACCGAAAAATATCTGGATTCATATGGAAGCTCAGATGACATTCTGCCCTCTTTCTTTTTTTCACTTGGCTTCTCGGGCGGTGGAACATCCGGAAATTTTCCGTTATTTTCTTCTAAAATCTCCAACGTCTGATCTGTCTCCGCAACAATTCTATTGTAGTTCAACGCTCCCGCAATTCCTTCTATAATCAGCAATACTGCCAACAATGACATCATAGATGCAATGATCAATTTCATACGCAGTTTCTTTATCATTTGACTTCCTCCAAAGAATACCCCACATTTCTTGTTGCCTTAATCTGAATATTGGCATGCAGCGCAGTCAGTTTCTTTCTTAGATAAGAAATATAGACCCATACTACATTCACCTCCGCTTCACTGTCATATCCCCAGATTTTCTCCATAAACCGTTCTGCGGAAATCAAGTGACTCGGATTGCTCATCATCAATTCCAGCATTTGAAACTCTTTATTTGCCAGCCGAAAGCTTCCCGCCGGTGTGGAAAGCTCAAAAGTCGCTCGGTCTAACGTGCCATTTCCAATCTGAAGCTTGGAATCTGCCTGTGCTGTCTGGGTTCTTGTCATCGCCCGTATCCGCGCAAGCAATTCTTTTGAATGAAAAGGTTTCGCCAGGTAATCATTTGCTCCGGCATCCAGCCCCGCCACCTTATCATCAACCTCTGACTTTGCCGTCAACAGTAAGACAGGAATCAGATTTCCACGATTTCGAATCGTCTTTAATACCGTAATGCCATCTACTTTCGGCATCATAATATCCAAAATCACACCATCGTAATTGTCTGCATCCAGATATTCCAAAGCCTCCTCACCGTCATAGACCGCATCTACGGAATAATTATTTCTTTCTAAAATTGCTGTAAGTGCCTTTGATAATGGTTTTTCATCCTCTGCAAGCAATAAACGCATCACTCATTCCTCCTCTTTTGTTTCATGATAGCAAGAATATAATATGTCAACCTTAAATGAAGTTTAAAGATGTTCATTTTCCAAATCAATACCGAACTACAAAATGTCAATATGCTCTCCATTCAGCGCCTTGTTCATACTTCTGACCGCACAGAATTTCCCACACATCGAGCAGCTCTCCTCGATTTCCGGCTTTCTCTCATCGCGAATGCGCTTTGCCGTCTCGGGATCAATGGCACACTCCCACTGTTTCTCCCAATCGAATGTTCTTCTTGCATCTGCCATCTGATCGTCCAGATCTCTTGCATGCGGAATATGCTTTGCGATGTCCGCCGCATGAGCTGCGATCTTGGAGGCTATGATCCCCTGTTTGACATCTTCCACATTAGGAAGAGCCAAATGTTCAGCCGGCGTGACATAACAAAGGAACGCCGCCCCCGCTGATGCAGCAATCGCGCCACCGATCGCTGAAGTGATATGATCATATCCAGGCGCGATATCCGTCACAAGCGGTCCCAGTACATAAAACGGCGCCCCCATACAGATTGTCTGCTGCAGCTTCATGTTCGCCTCAATCTGATCAAGCGGCATATGTCCCGGTCCTTCTACCATCACCTGAACGTCTTTTTCCCACGCACGTTTCGTCAACTCTCCCAGACGAACCAGCTCCTCGATCTGGCAAACATCACTCGCATCTGCAAGGCATCCCGGACGACAAGCATCTCCAAGCGAGATTGTCACATCATACTCCCTGCAGATCTCCAGAATTTCATCATAATATTCGTAAAATGGATTCTCATTTCCTGTCATGCACATCCATGCAAACACAAGAGAACCTCCACGCGAAACAATATTCATTTTCCTTTTATGCTTTTTGATCTGCTCAATCGTCTTTCTTGTAATTCCGCAATGAAGTGTCACAAAATCCACACCGTCCTGCGCATGAAGCCGGATGACATCAATAAAATCTTTTGCGCTCAATGTTGAAAGATCTCTCTGGTAGTGAATGACACTGTCATAAACCGGAACCGTTCCAATCATCGCCGGACATTCACTTGTAAGTTTTCTTCGAAATGGCTGTGTGTCTCCATGAGAAGACAGATCCATGATCGCCTCAGCTCCCATATTAACCGCCGCCATCACTTTTTCCATCTCTACGTCATAATCCTTGCAGTCTTTTGACACGCCAAGATTGACATTGATCTTTGTGCGAAGCGCAGAACCTACTCCGTTTGGGTCAAGACAAGTATGTCGTTTATTGGCACAGATTGCCACCTGTCCTTTTGCAACGAGATCACGTATTTCCTCCTCTGTCCGAAACTCCTTTTCCGCAACAATTTCCATCTCTTTTGTGATAATTCCTTTTCTTGCTGCTTCCATCTGTGTATGGTACATCTTAATTTTCCTCCTTCACAAATTTTCCTTGTAAATCAAATCCATGGTTCATCGGACCACTTCCTTTTCCCAGATCAAGCATCGCCTCCAATGCGCCGGAAATATATTCCTTTGCCCTCTGTATCGCTGTCTCCAGCGAAAATCCTTTCGCAAGATTGGATGCAATCGCACTGGATAGCGTACAGCCCGTTCCGTGTGTATTCGGATTCTCAATCCGCTTTCCCTCAAACCACCGAACAGCTCCTTCCCTATAGAAAAGATCGCTTGCATCATTTAAATTATGTCCGCCCTTCAGCAATACCGAGCAGAGATATCTGTCACCGATTTTTTTAGCTGCCACAATCATATCTTCCCGAGTTGTAATCTTCATATCCGCTAAAATCTCTGCCTCCGGAATATTGGGTGTAACAAGTGTCGCTAACGGCAGCAATTCACACTCCAACGTATGAACCGCATCATTTTTTAACAACTTAGAACCGCTCGTCGCAACCATAACCGGATCCACAACGATATTGTCTGCCCCATATTTTTTCAGGCAGCCTGCAATCGTACTGATTAGTTCACTGCTTGCAACCATGCCGATCTTCACCGCATCCGGTCGAATATCTTCAAATACCGCCTGAATCTGCTTTTCCAAAAACTCTGGCGGCACTTCCATGATTCCTGTCACTTTGGTTGTATTCTGAGCAGTCAATGCAGTTACCGCACTCATCCCAAATACACCGTTCATGATCATCGTCTTCAAATCCGCCTGAATACCGGCTCCTCCACTGGAATCACTTCCTGCAATTGTCAATGCTGTTTTCATTCTCTCTTCACCTCACACGATTCTTTCTATTTGTTTTAATAGTCCCCGACACTCCTGCTCAATATCTTCCGCTGCAAAAACTGCCGACACGAGCGCCACTCCTGCGATGCCGCTGCCTGCAAGCGCTTCTATATTCTGTTTTCCGATGCCGCCGATTGCGACAACCGGAATGTTCACACTCTCACAGATCTCCTTCAATATCGCATGGGAAATTTCTTTTGCATCGGTCTTGGTACTCGTTTGAAATACGGCTCCCACACCGAGATAATCTGCTCCGGCGCGCTCTGCCTGCACCGCCTGTTCCACCGTCCTTGCTGACACTCCAAGAATCATTTTGGGTCCAAGTATCTCCCGTGCTCTCCCCGCTTCCATATCTTTTTGTCCCAAATGCACTCCTGCTGCTTTGCATTGTTTCGCAATCTCTACATGATCATTGATAATCAGCGGAACCTGATAGGTCTCACACAGCTTTTGCATCTCCATCGCCTCCCGCAAAAATGCTTCCTCATCAAGGTTTTTCTCCCGCAGCTGTATGCAGGTTGCACCTCCGCAAATTGCCGCCTCCACCTGCTCGATCAAGGACTTTTTCTTTGTCCACGCACGGTCTGTTACCGCATATAATCGCATCATCTCCGGTCTACATCTCATTACTTTTCTCTCCATCTTCATTTACTTTTTCTACTCGAGCCAAGCGCTCAAGCTTCTTTCCATCCAACCGATAAACTGCATCAATCAGGTAATTACGATAAGATGCATTTCCATCCAGATCACTCATACGTTCATACGCCAGCTCTCCACAAACTCCAATCGCACTGACCGCCGCTGTCACCGCCTCCAGTGTATGCTTCGGATTCGCAGCCACATACGCCGCAGTCAGCGCTGAGAGCTGGCATCCTACTCCGGTGACTGTTTGCATCATTGAATGTCCGTTTTGAATCCAATATGCTTTTCTTCCATCCGATACAATGTCGTTCTTTCCCGTTGCCGCCACAACCGCACCACTTTTTTCTGCAAATGCAGTTACCATTTTTACGTTCTGATACAGATTCTTCTCCCCCATCAGATCTGCAGGCTCTGCGTCTACCCCTCTTGTGCCACACACTCCACACATCAACGTCCGAATCTCTGAGAGATTTCCACGAATGACAGTAAATCTGACTTCTTTTAACAGCTCGGATACTGCTTCTCTTCGAAATGCCGATGCGCCGACTCCAACCGGATCTAAGACAACCGGAATATGAAGTGCATTTGCCCGCTTTCCGGCTTTTTTCATTGCCTCTATCTTCTGTCTGTTCGGCATCCCCATATTCAAGACAAGCCCATCACACATTGCCGTGATCTCTTCCACTTCCTCGATTGCTTCTGCCATAATCGGAGAGGCTCCGCAGGCGAGCAGAATGTTCGCACAGTCATTGATCGACACCCGGTTTGTCATATTATGT
>ERZ791843.1110-NODE-1110-length-11873-cov-3.70968_pt1 | contig 11873 bp, 9 predicted proteins | sample MGYA00510290_ERZ791843 | MGnify/ENA primary metagenome ERZ791843 (study PRJEB30046, sample SAMN00715254) | human gut metagenome | study: EMG produced TPA metagenomics assembly of the A metagenome-wide association study of gut microbiota in type 2... | reverse complement strand
GGCTAAGCCGGTGGTTTTGATTTCATAGGAAATTTTCTTGACATTTTTAAAAAAGTTATTGACAAATAAGAAAAAAGTATATAAACTAACTGTATCATATGAAATGGTACAGTTAGTACAGCTAATACAGCTAATACAGTATGGCATACAGTACGACAAAAACAATAAGGAGGTACAGGTGTGTTTCGAATCAACCCTGCCAGTGGCAAGGCAATTTATGAACAGATCATGGAACAAGTAAAAGAAGCAGCGTGGAAAGGATATCTAAAACCTGGAGATGCTTTGCCGTCCGTTCGTAAATTAGCATTAAGTCTCAGTGTAACACCCAACACCGTAGCGAAAGCATATCAGTTGTTGGAGAAAGAGAAAGTAATTATAACAATACGAGGAAAGGGAGCATTTTTGGCAGAGAATGCTTCACAAGAGGTAGACAAAGGAAAGATGCAGGAGATCAAGACAAGTTTAAAAGAGATATTAAGTGAGCTTCGTTATGAAGGGTATGATGAAGAGAAGATAGCAAGCCTGATACATGAGATCTATCAGGATCTGGAGGGATAGGATATGAAAGTGATCGAACTAAAGGACGTGAAAAAATCATATGGAAAGAATGAGATTCTTCATGGAATCAGCCTGGATATAGAAGAGGGAAGCATTCATGGACTGGTAGGACGCAATGGATGTGGAAAGACAACACTGATCAAATGTCTAACAGGAATTTATGAACAGGATCAAGGACAGATTCTGGTCTGTGGAGAAGAAATTTTCGAGAATCCAAAAGTAAAAGCACAGGTAGGATATGTTGCGGACAGCAACCAGTATTTTGAAGGGTATCATATTGATGAGATGGTAGAATTTTATAAACAGATCTACCCAACATTCGATGAGAAAGTATTTAGGGACTACAATCAGAGTATCGGATTAGATGTAAGCAAAAGAATCAAAGAATTATCTAAAGGACAGGCAATGTCATTAGCTTCGATGTTGAATCTGTCCATCCATCCAAAAGTGATGATCATGGATGAACCAATGTCAGGACTGGATGTGATCGCACAGAAACAGATCAAAGATTTTATTGTCAATGAAGTCGATATGAATGGGATGAGTGTTCTGATCTCATCACACGATTTAAAGGATTTAGAAAGTTTCTGCGATTCCGCAAGTATGATGAAGGACGGAAAGATCCTTTATCATGGAACAATGGATCAGATGAAAGAACGATTTACAAAATTACAGGTTGTATTTGGAGAATCAAGAAGCGAGATCTTCAAAGAACTTCCGGGAGTGATCACGTATTCTAATCTTGGAAGTGTATACACAGTAATATTAGAAGGGTATGGAGAGCCAATTCATGAGGCATTAAAACAAGCAGGAGCGATTGTAGTAGAGGAAATTCCATTAAGTTTAGAAGAAGTATTCGTCTACAGCAACCGCTAAGAGGAGGAACTTGGAGATGAGATTTTTTAGAAAATATGATTTGGTACTTCCACCAGCAGCATTGTTATATGGGATTTTCGCATGGAATATGAAATATCCAGGGGATGGACTGCCACAGACGATGATGGATAATCTTGTCAATGGCTGGCTTTTGATCACAGTTTTATTTGCAGCATTATCAGCAGGAATTGTATATCAGTTGCAGCAAAATAAGAAACAGCAATATATTTACAGCCTTCCATGGACAAAGAAAGACATTTACCAAAAGAGTCTTACAAAACTGCATATATCACTTTTGTTCGCGGAGATCATCTATGGAATTTTCTTTGCAATGAAGATCGCAACGATTCCGAATGCGGAATCAATCACGAATGTGATCATATGCACATTATGGAATGCAGTAATGTGTTTTGCATTTTGTGCACTCATACAGATTTCATTGATCGTGACAGCATATATCTGGCAAGGACTTGTCATAGCAGTCGTCACATTTTATGTGATATTGCCGATGATCCTTCAGAATCTGGCATTTTTACTCCAGTTGCTGTTTAAGGTAAGATCTTCTAGATTTGCGATACTCGAGCGGGTTATCTATGGAAGATTCGGTAGAACATTTTTATATCCATTAAATTTTCAGCTTGATGCGAATATCTTGGATAGCAATCTGATCTGGAAAGCACAATATGTAAATTCTGCTATTATCTGTATTGCCGTTTTATTTGCAGCAGGAGTCTTTGGTATCTGGTTTGCAAAACGACAGTTTATCAAGCAGGAGCAGGCACAGAACCGAATGTTAACAAGGTTATCAGGGATGCAGAATAAAGTCATTACGACGATAGTGATCACGATCCTGTGTTTTAATGCATTAAGTAATTATGAGATATATATTCATATATTTAAGTATGACAAGACACTTCGAACCAGAATTTATGGATTGGTCGCATGGGGAAAAGAATTTATGTGTTCATCAGACAGTTATAAACTGATCATACAGAAATTAAATGCAGTACATTGGATTATATATTTGGTAATGATATTAGTGATCACATATTTTGCTGTATCGATTATTCAGACAATAAGGAGGAAATGTTATGAGAGGGCTTGTTAATCATGAAAAACGAAATCTGCTAGCCATAACATTAGTGTATACCATAGTGATATGTTTTATATTACAATATGTGATCGCAAACGATATTTCAGGAACTGCAGATCAGATCAATAATTTTTATGGAGGAACTTATAATGATTATGGCAATCTGTTTTTAGGAAGATTAGATCAATACTATGAAATGTTTATTATCGTTCTTATGATACCGATTAGTTTTGTAGCGGTAATACAGTATCGGGAAAGCAGTACATCAAAATGTGGTGAATTTCTAATGCAGCTTCCGATCAAGAGAGGTCAGATTTTCTTGACAAGGACGATCACAGGAATGATGACATATACGATTCCATGGCTTTTCCTTTCATTCGGAATGATCATGATGAGAACAAAGGCACAGTCATGGTATGAGATGAATCTATCCGTATGTAAGAACGGAGCAGTACTTCTTGGAAATGATAACATGATACATTTGTGTGCGTATCTTCTATTTATATGGGTATCACTGACACTCATATATGCCATTGCCATATTTTTTCAGAATATCTGCAAAAGACCATGGATCGCAGGAGCGATCGGAATCGGAGCAATGTTATTTCCAAATTTTATGGATTATATGATGCCCAAAGTATTATCATTCCCAGATACAATATATCATGGCTGGTGGATGGCTGTATTTTTTCAAAATGGACCGATCACAGAACAGTTTATATGGGATAAAGGTGTGAACCAGCTGGTGACGATGGCTTCGTTTGATCATTTTGCACAGATCCTTCTGATTCAGAGCGTATTGATCGCAGTATTTTTTGGAGTTGCATTTTATGTATTTCAAAAGTCAGATATGGCAAAGAGGAATAATTTTATGTATTTTCCATGGATGGAGCATCTGTTTGTATGGATCTTTCCATTCTGTGTTTCACTGTTCATTGTAGTGACAGGGTTCAAGATTCAGTCATACACAGGCGGCATTCTGGCAGCAGTGATCGCAACGATCATATATTATATAGTAGAAAAGCGTAAGAAAAGGAGGGCAGTATAATGTATTATTCAACTTCAATTAGTTATATTATCATATTATCACCACTGATCCTTCTAGCTTTATTGGCAACGATCGGAATTGTGCTTTACCGTCATCCGTCAAAATTACAGAGAAAATGGTATAGCGTATCATTTAAGAAAAGAAAAAGAGTCAAACAAATAGCGATCTTTCTTGGATTTTGTATAGCAGCAGGACTATTTATCTATCCTTTGACAAGCAAAAAACAGTTCGTATCAACGATCAGTCTGTCAGCAAATGAAAACAATTTTATCACAGAAGATAAGATCGATCAGATTTCAGAAGACAGAAGAGAAATAAAAAATGAACAATGGCTGAAAAAATTTTATAAGATGATGAAATCAGACGATGAAAGTTCGACTCTTTTAGATGACAGTGGAAGTTATGAAGTATGGAAAACGAGTATCCTGGAAGATAAAACGGGTGAGTATGAGCTACGTTTAAGAGCAGAAGACACCGTTCTTCGTAGATTTTCAATACAGCAATCGGATGAAGATATTGATTCTGACGTAGATTTCGACAGTTACAATACTGACGGATTTTATGATATCATTCAAAGACCAGACAATACATTCGAAGAAAATTATCAAAAGCTTACAGATTCAGAAAAAAAAGAAATTAAGGATCTCAATTGGAATTACAAAGATGGTCTTTTGTATGCAACAAATGAAAATCATAAGAGATGTATCAATGGAACATCCCAGTATTATATGAAAAACTCCAAATTGATCAATACGATGGAGAATTCAGGATACAAAGGAATCAAAAAATGGATGGAACAATGCGAAAAAGATACAGCAGGGATTAAAGTAAAAGCTGGAGATAAAACATACTTGTTCCATAATACAGACAAATGGCATACATTCAAGAAAAATGGATTAACATGTCTGTATAATTACAAACGTTTTATCATTCGATTTGATTTTAACAAAGTGATTGGGCTTAGGAGTAATCTATCTGACCTTCCACAAAGTGGCAGAGAAATGTGGACTGCTATATCGGATCATAGTGGATCAGCTGCGAATGAAGTTATTCTTCGTTCTTATAATGATGAAGAATTATATGCAAGGAAAAATGTTCAGATCTTTTTGCAAGATCACAAGATCAAACAGATGTTGATCTACTGGGATGAAACAGAGGCATTCAAAGGATTCACAAAAGAAGAAAAGATATTCTTAAAAGGCTGTTTCGAAAAAATGGGTATCTCATCCAAGGATGCACAAGAATGGTTAAATACATTTATGATCAAGAAAACGCCACAGAGCGGTAAGTTAGGAAGCTGGACATACAGCAAAGGAAATAGTAAAAATCAGGTAATATCATTGATCAATTATAATGAAAATAATAATTATGTAAATTTTTACAAAAAAAGTAAAGGAAATAATTGACAAATATAAAATGATATGGTAAATTATGGGTAGAAAGTGCTTACAGCACAAACTCCCCTTAATAAACAGTTCGAGAACTACGGTTTTCCTGCGATCGTTCATCGCCCATACCCCATAGAATCTCGAAAGAATTGTATTTTAGATTATCATCATCAACAATCATTTTATATTTATCTGCAATCCTCTATCTAAGTTGTGATGTGAGCACTTTCGATTTTTAAAATATGAAAATAAGGATTCCTATGATTCTATGATATAGAAACATAAGAATCCTTTTCTTATTATTTTTAACAAATCACAATGACAAATCAAAAATAATATGATATGATATTATTTTGAATGGGATAATATAAGAAAGTAGTAGAAATTCACATATAGGAGGAAGAAACATGCCAGTAAAGTATGTATTTGTTACAGGAGGAGTTGTATCTGGATTAGGTAAAGGAATCACAGCAGCTTCTCTGGGACGATTACTAAAAGCCAGAGGCTATCATGTCACAAGCCAGAAGTTTGATCCGTATATCAACATTGACCCAGGAACAATGAACCCAATCCAGCACGGAGAAGTTTTCGTAACAGATGACGGAGCAGAGACTGACTTAGACCTTGGACATTATGAAAGATTTATCGATGAAGGACTGAATAAGAAATCAAACGTTACAACAGGTAAAGTATATTGGAGTATCTTATCCAAAGAACGTCGTGGAGATTATGGTGGTAACACAGTACAGGTAATCCCACACGTAACAAACGAGATCAAGAGCCGTTTTTACAGAAGTGAAGATCCAAGTGATCAGGAAGTAGCAATCATTGAAATCGGAGGAACTGTAGGAGATATCGAAAGCCAGCCATTCTTAGAGGCATTAAGACAGTTCCAGCATGAAGTAGGACATGAAAACTGTATCTTAATTCATGTAACATTGATTCCATACCTGAAGAGTTCAGGAGAATTAAAGACAAAACCAACACAGGCAAGTGTCAAAGACTTACAGGGAATGGGAATCCAGCCAGATATCCTTGTATGTCGTTCAGACTATCCATTAGATGATGGAATCAAGAGAAAGATCGCGCAGTTCTGTAACGTTGAACGTTCAAGAGTTATTCAGAACTTAGATGCAGAAGTATTATACGAAGTACCTTTGATGATGGAGAAAGAACATCTAGCACATGAAGTATGTGAATGTCTGAACATGCCATGCCCAGATCCAGATCTTGATGACTGGAAGAAGATGATCAATGCATGGAAACATCCAGAACATAAAGTAGAGATCGCATTAGTTGGTAAATATGTATCTTTACACGATGCTTACATCAGTGTCGTAGAATCCTTAGAGCATGCTGGAGTCGCAAATTCAGCAGATGTCAAGATCCGCTGGGTAGATTCAGAGAGAATCAGCTCTTACAATGTCGATGAGATGTTAGGTGGAGTTCACGGAATCTTAGTTCCAGGTGGATTCGGAGATCGTGGAATCGAAGGAATGATCTGTGCGATCAAATACGCAAGAGAAAACAAGATTCCATATCTTGGACTATGCTTAGGAATGCAGCTTACATTAGTAGAATTCGGAAGACATGTCTTAGGATTCTCTGATGCACACAGTCAGGAATTTAATCCAGACACAACACATCCGATGGTTCATATCATGGCAGATCAGGACGGAGTCACAGATCTTGGTGGAACATTACGTTTAGGATCTTACCCATGTGTATTAACAGAAGGATCCAAAGCATATGAATTATATGGAGAGAAAGAGATTCACGAAAGACATCGTCATAGATATGAAGTAAATAACGAATATCGTGACATCCTTCAGGAGAATGGAATGATGTTATCCGGATGCTCACCAGACGGAAGAATCGTAGAGATGGTAGAGATTCCAGAACATCCATGGTTTGTGGCAACACAGGCACATCCTGAGTTTAAATCAAGACCTAATAAAGCACATCCATTATTTAAAGGATTTGTAGAAGCAGCCTTAGAACATCAAGGTAAATAACACAAAAAGTTAATATAACATCATCAAAAAGATTCTGAGATAGATTGATATCTCAGAATCTTTTTACGTATTATTTACAATTCAATACAATTAGAATTTACATATATATGATAGAATCCTTTAAGAGTCAGAAAGATATGAAAAGACAAAGGTATCAGGAGGTATATATGAGATCTAATTGGAGAAAACAAATGATGATCAGTGCATTAGCATTGACACTTTCTGCAACAAATGTAGCACCAGTATTTGCAAGTGCCGCTCCAGATGGCAAGACAAATGCAGCAGACATTGCACAGACAATGGGAACAACGGCACAGTGGAATCGTTGGGAGAAAGAATGGGAAACTTTAAAAAATGACTGGACACAAATTTCATTATCACCAGGAAGCAATGCAACGGAGTTGAATTTTGCATGGTATACACCAAAGCAGACAAATGATGATCATTCAAATGCAAATGTTCCAAAACTGATCATTGGTGAAGGACATAATATGAAAAATGCCAAGGTGTACGAGGCAGAACAAACAGCAGTAAAAGATGAACGGGATAACAATGGGGAAACTTATAATTCTAATAAAGTAACAGCAACAGGATTAAAAGAAAACAAAACATATTATTATAGTTACGACAATGGAAATGGGTATACAAAGCCAGCGGCATACACGACAAAATCTACAAACAATTTCTCATTTGCATTTGTAGGTGACCCACAGATCGGATCTTCAAATGAATTAAAGGGAAAAGATACGAAAGAATTTTACGATGCACAGTCAAATGCAGTAAAGAGTGATGCATTTAACTGGTCTTCTACTTTAAACGCAGCATTAGAAAAGACAGATGATCAGTTAAGTTTTGTTGTATCCGCAGGTGACCAGATTCAGACAACAAAGAAAAAGTTACCAAACAAAGATGCATCAAAAAGTGAAATTGAGTATACAGGATATTTAAGTCCAGAAGCATTAAAATCACTTCCAGTGGCAACGACAGTCGGTAACCATGATGCAGATAATGCAAACTATACATACCATTTTAACAGAACAAATGCAAGTGAACTTGGAAGTAATAAGGTAGTCGGTGGAGATTATTATTTCAAATATGGAAATGCATTATTTATCATGTTAAATACACAGGATACAAATGTAGCAGAACATAAACAGTTTATTGAGCAGACAGTTGCAGCGAATAAAGACTGCAAATGGAGAATCGTAACACTGCATCAGGATATTTATGGATCAGCAGAACATTCTAATGAGCCAGAGATCACAAATTTAAGATATCAGTTAACACCGATTTTCGAACAAAATGATATTGATGCTGTATTAACAGGTCATGATCATGCTTATTCAAGATCTAAAATGTTATTAGGTGGAACAAAAGCGAATGATTATACAGATGATGAATTTGATGCAGAATTAGAGAAAGATATGGATGCGGGTGAAAATCCAACGACAAAAACAGTGGCACCAGGAAATATTAAAAATGACAGCACAGATGAAAAAGATCAGAAATATTTAGCATATCTTAAAAGTATCATGGATGAAAAAGCAATTGAGACCGTCAAAAAACAGGGAAGCTCTGTAATCAATCCAGAAGGTGTCCTTTATATGACAGCAGGTTCTTCTTCAGGAAGTAAATATTATGATCTGGTACCAAGACAGCAGACATATATTGCACACCGTTGGCAGGAAGATGTCCCAACATATTCAGTTGTTGATGTAACAGAAAATAGTTTAACGATCAATACATATCGTACAGATAATGATGAAAAGATTGATGAAACATTTTCTATCACAAAGAGCAAAGGGGATACGATATCACTTAATGCAGAAATTAAAGCATCTGAAAGCATTGTAAAGCAAAAAGATGCATATACAACGGAAAGCTATAGAGTCTTTGAACAGGCACTTACAGGAGCCAAAGAAGTTGCAGCAGACAAAAAAGCAACAAAAGATGAAGTTGAAAATGCATTAAAAGTTCTGACAAATGCAAAAGCAGGATTAGAAAAGAAAGCAACAACAAAACCAGCAACAGTAAAGAAACCAACAGCAGAGAAGAAAGTTGTAATAGCAAAAGCATCTGCAAAATTAAAAGCTGGCAAAAAGAAAGTAACAGTTAAGATCAAAAAAGCATCTGTATCTGGATATCAGATTAAATATGCATCAAACAAGAACTTTAAAAAAGCAAAGACAAGAAATACAAGAAAAACAATTTATACGATCAAGTCATTAAGATCAAAGAAAAAATGTTATGTAAAGGTTCGTGCATACAAAATAGTTAAAGGTAAGAAAATCTACGGTTCTTACAGCAAAGTTCTGAAAGTGACTGTGAAATAACAATGAAACAAAAACAGATGAAAGGAGTGTGTCTGCTGATCGCAGGCATTCTCTTTCTTCTGCTGTTTTTTTCTTTTTCTGGAATTGAGAAGACAAAACTTCTAGATACAGATGGAAGAAATTTTGAAAAAGCAGAAGTAACAAACGTGATCTCTGGAAACTTATCAAATAGTGGAAGTGGAAAACAAACCGTAGAATTAAAACTTCTCTCAGGGGATCATAAAGGAAAAATAATACAGGCAACAAGCTCTCAAAGTTATTTATTTGGTGCAAAATGTAAAAAAGGAATGAAAGTCATAGCGATCATTAATGAATCGAAAGGAGAGTTGCTGGCGTCTGTATATAGTGTAAACAGAGGACCTATGGTATGGCTGATGGCAGCAGTGTTTGTAGCAATCGTGGTTGCAGTCGGTGGAAGAAAAGGAATTTCATCAATATTAAGCTTGGTATTTACAATGCTTTGTATCTTTTTTATTTTTCTTCCGATGATCTACAAAGGAATATCCCCGATACTTGCGGCTGTATTAGTGGTCGCATTTACAACAGTTGTTACGATGTGTATGGTTGATGGAATTACGAAGAAATCAGTAGCTGCGATGCTTGGAACGATCATAGGTGTGGTATTTTCTGGAGCGTTTGCATTGATCTTTGGACAAGTGACATCGATCACCGGATATAATGTGTCTGATATAGAGAATCTGGTCTATGTCGGAGAAATGACAGACATAAAAATTGGTGAATTGTTATTTGCAGGAATCTTGATCGCATCATTAGGTGCAGTCATGGACGTTGGAATGTCAATCGCCTCTACACTCAATGAATTAAAAGAACAAAATCCACAGATGATGTTAAAAGAACTGTTTCAATCAGGAATGAATGTCGGAAGAGATATGATGGGAACAATGACCAATACACTGATTCTTGCATTTACGGGTGGATCGATCAACACATTAGTATTTATCTTTGCATACAATTACGAATATCAACAGGTGATCAATATGTATTCCGTAGGGATTGAGATCATGCAGGGATTATCATCAAGTCTCGGAGTTATCATGGCAGTTCCAGTGACCTCCTGGATTGCAGCATTTTTATATAGTAAAAATCAAAAATAAAGAAAAGACTCCATAACAATTCAGATCTTTATGAATTCGCAGACAGAAGTTTGAGAATATGTTATAATGAAAAAGATTAATTAAATTTAACAAGACATAAATATTTGACTAAGTTTAGGGGGCGAAGGTTATGAAAGTTAAAGGAGTCAGACTTTATGGAGTCAAAGATATACGTCTGGAAGAATTTGAGATCCCTGAGATAGCTGAAGATGAGATTCTCTTGAAGATAGAATGCAACGGAATTGCAGTGTCAACTTTAAAAGAGATTACATTGGCACAGAGACATTTAAGAGTACCAAAGAATATTAAAAAGAATCCTGTATTGATCGGACATGAATTTTCTGGAACGATAGCAAAAGTCGGAACAAGATGGAAAGAGGATTATCAGGAAGGAAAACAATTTGTATTAGTACCAGAGATTCCTCACCAGATCGAATCACCAGGATATTCTTACCCTTATTTTGGAGGTGCAGCAACATACTGTATCATACCAGCAGATGTAATTGAGAAAGGATGTTTGTTGCAATATGAAGCAGATTCATTCTATGAACTTGCACAGGCTCAGGCTTTATATAGTATAGTGGGAAGTTTTCATTCAAACTATCACAGTAAAGAGGGAACCCACGATCATATATCTGGAATTAAAGAAGGTGGGAATACCATCATCCTTGGAGGAGCCGGTCCCATGGGACTAATGGCAATCCGTTATGTCCTTGGAATGAAGAAAAAGCCAAGAAGACTCGTGATCACAGATACGAATCAAGAGCGTTTGGAAAAAGTAAGGAAAATGATACCGATGCAGGAAGGAACCAGGCATGGAATAGAGCTTTATTATATCAATCCATCGATTTTTACAGATTCCGTTCCAGTGTTACTGGCAATAACCAATGAAAAAGGATACGATGATGTGTTTGTCTATGCACCACCCAAATGTGTAGCTGAAATAGGGAATCGTATTATGGCAATGGATGGCTGCATGAATATTTATGCATCAACAGCAGATAAAAATTATCGTGCTGGAATGAATATATACGGAAGCCATTATTTAAAAACTAAACTGATCGGTTCATCTGGAGGACTTCGTTCAGACCTGATCGAAGCTTTAGACCTGATCACAACAGGCAAGATCAATCCAGCAGTTGGAATCACACACATTGGAGGAATCAATGCGATTGTCGATACAACATTATATTTAAAGAAGATACCAGGATCAAAGAAGATTACATACCCACAGATCAACCTGCCATTGACAGCAATAGAGGACTTTGGGAAATTAGCTGAGAAAGATCCAGTCTTTGGAGAATTAGATGAATCCTGTAAACGACATGGTGGATTGTGGAATCCAGAAGCAGAGAAGATACTGCTTGATCATTTTAAAAAGTTTTAATTTGTAAGTTGGCCAACTGTAGATTTTGAGTATATGATAAAAAATAAATAAACGATCGGA
>ERZ791843.1099-NODE-1099-length-11985-cov-2.22028_pt1 | contig 11985 bp, 5 predicted proteins | sample MGYA00510290_ERZ791843 | MGnify/ENA primary metagenome ERZ791843 (study PRJEB30046, sample SAMN00715254) | human gut metagenome | study: EMG produced TPA metagenomics assembly of the A metagenome-wide association study of gut microbiota in type 2... | reverse complement strand
TGGTCAGTGGAATCGTTGCTGTGATCGGTTCTCTTAACAGTGTTTTTCCTTCTTTGGTCTTTGTCTCCGTGATCGTATAAGTATCCGGGATCAGTCCGTCAAAAGTTATTTCTCCTGCAGCATCGGTCTTTGCTTTGGCCACTTGGGCTCCATCAGAAGAATGGATCACGAATTCGACATCTTTTAAGACTCTTCCGTTGGAATCCTTCTTTACAAGTTTGATGGATCCCTGGATCATCTGGTTCGTAAACTTTGCTCTACCTTTTAACTGTGCCTTGGCTGTCGTTCCTGCCGGTCCGATATCAAAGGTTACTGTACCTTTCTTCTGATCCACCGTTGTATTGCTGCTGTCACTTGTCAGGCTCTTTAGCTTAAAGTATTTCAGCATACCGCCTTCATCACATGTATATGTACCATATTCGAGATCATCAAATGTAACGGAAAGTTCGATTGGATCTCCAGGATGATCTTTCATCTGTTTCTCGACCTCTGCTTTGGTAAACTTGATCTGTTTCTCGTAGCTGTGTTTCTTTCCATAGACATCCGTTCCACTCAGCGTAAACGTAAAGGATGGCTCTCCTACATCCATGTTCAGATTTCCAGGATCCAGTGCCTTGGTGATCGTTACACTTCCTTTTGGTTCTGTCCTGTCATGGAAGTTTGTGATCAGAGTCAGATCCTGATCGGTCGTGTCCGTATCATAAGACGGTTTATATCCGATCTCACTTTCTCCTGTGATCAGATCTTCCTTAACTTCTTCCCATGTATAGTTGATTTTCTTTCCATTGACTTTCACTGGAAGGAGCTTGCTCTTTGCCTGCCAGTTGTTTTCAGAGCTTAAGATAAATGTCTCTTCCACTTTTCCATCAGCAAGCAGATTCACAGTCACAGATTTCGGACGGATACCATCCTTGTTTCCGTTATCGTTCCATACCTTTTTCACTTTTTTCTGTATTGTATCTGGTGTATGTGTATTGGTCATGATGATGTTCTTCGTTGTATCTCCATTTGCATCCGTTGTTTCGTTCGTTTCATAGGAATCCGTGTATCCTGTTTTGGCATTACCAGTTAATTCATCAAAAGACTCTTCTTTGATCTCATAATTGATTTCTTCTCCTGCTTGATCATATTTATTTAATCTCTGAAATGTTGAAGTATCTGACCAGTTATTGGAATCATTCAATACAATCGGATCTCTAAATTTCTCACCATTTTGATAAAGTTGAACCGTAATAGAAGCTGGTCTTATGCCATCTGCATCCTCTCCATCTTCCCATACTTTCTGCACATTGATATTGACATATTCAGGTACATCATGATGGTTCGTAAACGTAACTACATAGTTCTTGCTATCCCATACCGGATCCTTACTTTGATATCCCTGTGGCACATCCTCCGTAAACTTCCAATTATCCTTGTCATCCTTCTTGATATCCGTAAACGTCATCCAGTTGTTTTCTTTCGTCAGCGTATACATCTTGACTTCACCCGTCGTCTTATGTGTCGCCTTGATCGTGATCGACGTTGGCCGGATCTTGGCTGCATCGTTATGATCATCCCAGATCTTCTTTAATGCGATATATTCTGATTTCTGATTCACAAAGGTATCGGAATCATGAATGTATGTACTTGTGTCATTATCTGTATTGTTCTCGGCTTTCACATCATGGATCAGGTTCTCTTTCGTATTATTGATCACTTCTCCTTTCAGTGTCAGCTTCTTGTCACTTCCTTCGTATCCCGCTGGTGCGGATGTTTCCACGACTTCATACATATCGCAGCCTGTTCCGTCTTTTGCGTAGATATCCGTTGGCAGTCCAATGAATTCCAGATATTCAAACTGGTCATCCTGTGAAATGGCTGTTGCGATCGTGTCGCCTTTCTTGAAGATTGTGTTGCCTTTACCATTTACGATATCTGTTTTCGCCTTTAAGGCAAATTCTGCTCCGGCAAGTTTCTTTCTGTCCTGATCAGTCTTGATTAGATGGATGCTGTATTTCTGCAGAACGTCACTTGCTTCCACGGATACATTGACTTTCTTGGCAGTCTTTAATGCGATATCTTCTTCGCTCGGATCGATCACATCCACGGTTGTCTGGATTGTCTGGAACTTCGCATATTTTCCTGTGCTCTTGAAGTTGATGTTCAGTTTCAGCTTTCCGCCTTTTTCTGCAACAGTTGGTGTAAATTCCACATCATCATCGGTCACATCCACATCTTCTGCACCATCATCGTCGTATTCAATTCTCCAGCTGAAATCCTTTGCCTTGAACTTATCACCTTTTAAGAAGCTGTTCTTTGGCATTGCTTTGATCTTGACCGGCTGTTCTTCCTTAAATGTATCTTCCTCGATCTTTAAGATCTGATCCATCGTATAGGTTGTCTTTAACTGGCTGTCTCCATAGAACATCTGGCTCATATCCTCAACATTGGATGTATTAAAGGATGATAAGTCGAGCGTCTTGATCGAATCCATTCCATAGAACATCTGGCTCATGTCCACGACAGACGCAGTGTCAATATTCTTAAAGTCGATCTTCGTGATCTCTGAACAATCCCTGAACATCTTTGCGGATACTGCGTTCATATAGATCACCTGTCCGGCTCTCTGACTGGAGATATAGTAATCTGTCCCGTCGTTCCATAAGACAACGCTGCCATCCTTATTCTGTGAGACATCCGTTGTACTTGTTCCTTCGGGTGCTGTTACCCAGGTAAAGGTAACCGTCTCCGCTTCTTTGATCTTCTCATTTAGTTTTTCTCCTTTTTCCAGGACATAAACGCCACTGCTTGGATCATTTCCATCGTTTCCAAACGGATCTTCCTTATCTGGTACCTTATCACTGTCTCCCATGTCATTGACATTTCCTGCCGTCGTATCCCAGTTAAGTTCGACTTCATGTTTTTCCTGATCCACGACATATCCTGCAGGAGCCTTGATCTCTTTGATATAATACTTTCCAAGGTAGAAATCCCTGGTCTCAGTTCCATCATCTCCTGTTCTTGTAAAATAGATCTCATCATCTTTTGTCGTTGTCTTCTGATCAATGAGAGTATCTTTCTTCCAGACAACACTGCCATCATCTTTCTTGATATCCTCGTCGGCATACAGACCATAGACGGCTCCTGTGATCTTGTCATTTTCATAGACAAAGCTCTGTGCTTCCTTGTCATAATCAGATAAGACTTCTCCTTTTTTACTCAGACTGATCTGTCCCGGAACCGGACTGTCCGTCTGCTCAAACTTGTATGTTCCATTTCCAGCATTATCGTATGTGATCTTGACACTCGTTGATTCCGCACTCAGTTCAAAGGCCTTTTCTTCTGCATCATCCATATTGTATCCTGCAGGTGCTACCGTTTCTTTGATCGTATACTTTCCGTATGGAAGATAGCATGATGCTTTTCCATCCCCATCAGTTCCTGTTGTCAGTGTTGCTACCACGTCATGATCTTCATCATAGATCTCATAGACGGCACCATTGAGCAGTTTCTTTGTCTCTTTGGAACGCTTGGTCAGTTCGATCTCGATCATCTTTTCATCATCATTATACGGTCCGAACGTTACCGTCTTGTGAACGTCTGATTTGATCAGAACGACATCTTCATCTTCCATCATCTCATGTTTCGGATCGCCGTAAGTCTGATGCAGGGTATAGACACCGATCGCTAACGGAATGGATGTTGCTTCTCCTTTTTCGTTGGTTGTCAGTGTATCGACCACATCTCCGTGTGGATCGATGATCTGAAATCTCGCCCCGACCTCTGGCACATATTTGTTTTTATTGACTGACATCTGCTTTTTGATCGAAATCTTTGCTGACTTCGTGTAATCGTCTTTCAGACTGAATTCGTAAACTTTGATTTCATCTTCGTCTTCTGCTTTCATCTCGGAAGAATACTGTGGTGCTGCAAGATCATATCCTTCCTCACCTCTTGTCTGCAGGACGATAAATCCAGTATCTTTGGTAAAATCTTTTAATAACATGGCTGCGTTTCCGTCTGCATCTGTGACAAGTGTTCCAAGGATCGCTTTTTTATTACTCTTTTGTAGTTTTTCGATATAATCCAGTCGGTCCTGTGAAGTTGCAAGTGTCTGGTCCTTGAAATCCTTTACCAGTGATTCATCCAGCAGAACAAACTCCGCTCCCTGTTCCGGTTTGGATTTTCCATTTTTTACCATCGATTTTCTGATCCGGACTTTCCGGCCATTGTATGGATTATCCAGTTCAAACTTCTTAAATGTTTTATCACCGTCCTTGATCGTTACATCAAAGTCATCGGCAAGCTTATAATTATCTGTTCCTTTTGTCTGATGGACCGTATAAGTACCAGGATCTAATCTTCCTGACTGAGCAGATCCGTTCTCATCTGTGACAAGTGTTTCAACGACTTTCTTTGTTGCCTTATTGATGATCTGAAACTCTGCCTTATACTCTTCTTTCTTCGTGTATTGATCCGTTTCTTTATCGGAGATCCTTGTGACCTTTGTCACTGCAATGGCTGCATATTGTTCTGGATCGTTCGATTCGATCTGATACGTTGCTTTCGATCCGTCGATCGTTACCCATTTATCAGGTACCATCTCATATCCATCGGTTGTCTTTGTCTGATGGATCCGATAGGCTCCGTATGGAAGCAACGATGTCTGTGCGATCCCTTTATCATCGGTCGTGATCGTCTCTTTCAGGTTGTTCTTTGAATCATAAACTTCAAAGACTGCCTGTGCTTCTGGAACATTTTTCCCGCCGAATGTCTTCAGGACTTTGATCGTTCCTTCGTACTCTTCCTCCGGCAGATACTGTGTTGTATTCCGGTCGATCGTGACATAAACATCCTGACTGGCTGTCTTATACCCTAATGGAGCGTACTTTTCATGCAGGCGGTAATATCCTGGATACAGATCTGTTATCTTTCCGTAACCGTTCGCATCGGTCACAATCTGTGTGACATAGGATCCTGCCGCATAAACAACACTCTTATTATCAGATCCTGTGATATCACGGGCTGCATACAGTTCATAGACTGCATCCTTAAGACTTGCTTCCACTCCATGGTCACCTTTCGGGTTCTGTACCTTTCCCTGTTTGATGATCTCAAGATCCACTTTTCGGAATTCATTCGTGTAATTAAATGTAAAGGATCTGACTCCACCCTGTTCGATCTTACTCTGATCCGTCTGATCTGGAAGTAAATGTCCAAATGCGGATTTCGTTTCTCTTGTCATCCAGGTATGAACGGACGCACTCTTTATCGCTGCGATCTTATTCTGTGCATCCTTTACGGCTTCCTGCATTGCAACGGAATAAGCTTTTGCCTTGGAATCATACCACCCATTTTTGGTGGCTTCTTTTTTCTGTGCCTTGGAAAGATCATTCCAGTTTGTTACATATGTTTTATCTTTGGAAGATCCTTTACTGCTTAAGGTACGCTGCACTGTATACGAAGCTTCTCCGTTTTCGTCCGTCTGCACCGTCCCTTTCAGCGTTCCATCCATGTAAATCTGAAAGACTGCCCCAGCAAGTCCTTCCCTTGTCTCCGCATCCTTTTTTCGGATTTTGATCTTAACATTATCCGGACTTTCCATCGTTTTTGTTGCATTTGTCTTTGCTTTTTTGATCGGTGGCGGTGTATGACGGAATCCAAACAGGACCTGATGTGAATCTAATTTCTTCTTTTTCACACATTTCTTGACCGTGTAATAATAGATTGTTCCCTCCGGATCCTGATCACTGATCGTTTCACAGAACTTCTTTGCATCGCTCTGTGAATATCCTTTCTGGACATTCTTTCCAGCTTGATACACGGTATTCTGTTTGTTTGCTCCATGTCCGCAAGCCCAGATATATGCCTGTGTCAGTGCCAGTGCCTTGGTATTCTTGTTACTCTTCATAAAATACCACTGCAGGGCCTTTGCGATCCCTTTTTTCTCATAAGTCGCTGCATTGACTGTTTTGTACTTTAAGGTATCGCCAGAACACATCGTCTTTCCTGAATTTAAGCAGAACACTCTGTGTCCGCCTGCCGTCATTGCCCATAAGCCTTCGGATGCAGCACGTCCGATCGCAGGGATCTTATTACTGCTCATTGCCTGACTCATCGCAAGTGTCGTCTCTCCTGTGTCTGCTTGGACTTTCTTTAAGAAAAGACTTCCTCCTGAATTACTGAAATAAGTTGTCATTACCATCAGGAGGGCAAGCATACTGACAACGATCTTTCTTAAGATCATCTCTATGTATTTCTTCATCTCTTCCTCCTTTATTTATAACGATCCGTAAAATATCCTGGTTGGTTGTTCTTATCGATACGTCCATACTCGGAATCAATATGATCCCGGCTGAATCCTGTTTTATTTTCACCTTGAATCTCGACATCCCCCTGGAACATCGCATCATCACGGATCAGGTTGTGCAGATCGAACGATCCGTCACTCTTCTTCCAGATGGCATACAGTTCATAGGTCTGTCCTGCATCGCAGAGTGTATTGACCGTCTGTCCGTCCGTATATTTCGGTTTGATGGCATCTGGATCTTCACTCCATCCGATAAAGGTATAGCCTGCACGCTGAAAACTGTTTGCTGGAAGCTGAACATCTTTTCCATAAGCAAGATTTTCTGTTTTTTTACTTCCAGAGGCACCATTTCCGTCGAAACTGACTTCATAGGTACTCTTTTCCCAGACTGCATACAACTGCAGTTTATCGGCTCTCTTCCATGTAATTGTCTGACCTGGCGAATAAGTGGCTGTCGTTGCATTTCGATCTTCACTCCATCCAACAAAAGCATAGCCTTTTTTTGTGTAACCATTGTCTGCAAAGGTGAAGTTCTGATCATATGTTGCTGTACCATCACCTGTCCATCCGGAATCTTCTCTGTTTCCATCATAGCTGACAGTATGAGTATTTGCTGTCCATTGTGCTACAGCACTATAATCTGTGCTACATACAACCCATCCTGTTCCCATCCATTCACCCCAGTCGTTATCACGTCTCCATCCAGCTAAACTATATCCTTCTCTCCATGCATTTGGAAAAGTAAAGTTATCCCCATCATTGAAAGTTCTTTCACTTTCACTAATACCTCCACCATTTCCATTGTAATAAACTTTATATTGGTTTCTTCCCCACAGATAAAGTGTTGCATGACAATCATGGTAACGATAATATTTTTTTGCAGATTTATCATAATAAGTTGCTACCGCAGTATCATATGCACTCATCCGAATTGTAGTTTCAACCCAATGATTTTCTTTGGAATGACCTGCTGTATTTGATACTTGGTGTGCCGCTGATGTCGCAGAAGGTGTATCAAAATAGTTTCCACTATAATAATAATGTGCCGGTGTCCAATATCCTATTTTTAAATTAAACCACGAATAATTTCCTGAAGCATTCCGACTCGTTGAAGGTGAAGTATCCAAAATTTTCATACCATACGGATTGTCATTCGTTTGCTTTACATTAATGTAAAGAGGACGACTTTTATCATTAAATGTATTTCCTGAATAAGTTTTATCTGTTGTCACGGTAAAATAAATAGTTGATGTTCCCCATGGTCCATTTATTGAAACACCCGTCCAATAACCATTTTTTGGATAAGTAGTACCACTTGACACTTTATCCGTACCATGTTGTGCTTTGACTATTTGACTATAAGCAACAGCTACAACAAATAAAACCACGATTGCACTTACCCACAATTTTTTAGTTTTTTTTCCGTAGTTTATAAGTTTGTGTTTCATATAACTCCTTTCTTTATTATTCTTTCTTCACAATTAATTTCTTGCCATCATTGATAAACAAAATCGTTCCGTCTTGATCTGTTCGATACAAATTTTTATTACTAATATATTTTTTGATTCGTCTCATTGCTTCTGGACGAGGATGATTGTATGGATTATTTTTTCCACAGGAAATTACTGCATACTTAGCATTAACTTTTTTCAGGAAAGCTTCGCTACTGGATGTATAAGAGCCATGATGCGGAATCTGTAACACAGTTGATCTCACATTGAACTTTTTAATAAGCTCTGACTCATTGGAACTATAAATATCTCCAGTAAATAAATAGCTATATTTCCCATAAACTAAACGAATTACAATACTTGTTTGATTTACTTTTTTGTAGTTTTTACCAGGGGATAACACAGTACCTTTTGCATTACTTCCAAAATCAATTTTATCTCCCGTTTTTACACGTAATGTTTTAATATGGTATTTAGAAATTGCTGAATTTAATTCTTTTACATCTTTTGTAGATTTATTTTTCTTATATCCATATTTTGCTCGAATAATTGATTTTCCCTATATGATCTGGATCATTATGCGTTAATATCATCTGATCGATCGTATTAATATTGTTGCTTTTTAAAAAGGAATCCAATTTGTCATAGTACTTTTCATCTCCCGTATCTATCAAAGTATTTTTACTCTCTGATTGTACCAATATAGAACTTCCTTGTCCGACATCAATAAAATACACTTTCAATGTCGGTGTTTTCTTTGCTTCTGTTCGATGTTGGCAAAGTATACTAAGTATCAGTACTAAACTTACAACTAATACAAATGCTAATTTAACATTATTTTTTTTACTTTTTTGAAACATTTAGATATCACCTCTTTTTCTTTGGCATAATTATTCCAATCCCGAAAAAAATTAAAAGCATAAGTCCAACATACCGAACAATCTTTTCTCTTCGGATGTCCCATTCGGAAGATTGAAAGTGCATGTCTTTGATCGTACTGTTCTTTTTCTCCGCGATTTTTTGTCCGTAATCTCTGATACAGTACACAACATACCGGTACTTTCCATGACTTCGGTACGGATGACAGGTAAGAAGTGTTACCATGTCTTTCCCTTTTCGGATCTTGATCTGATCGGAATCATCGGGCTGTATGATTTTGATCTCATCGACCCGATAAGTAAGCTTCTCCCATGGATTCTTTATGATCACGCGATCTCCGACTTTTAATCTCTCAATCTCACGAAAATACGGGATCCCTTCGTACCCACGATGTGCAGCGATAATACAGTTACTGTTTTTTGTACCAAGCGGCAGGGATGTCTCTCCCATGATCGCAGCACCTTTTCTCATATTTTCTAATGTTGCTCCAAGGTATAATGGAAGTTTTACATCCATCTTTTTTATCCTGATATATCCAAAGTTGCTTTTACCAGCTTTTAACTTGATCGGTGATGTACGATAACTCCATACATCCTTTAAATTTTTCTGCCCTTCCGTATAAATTTTTTGATTATACTGTATGGCTTCTTTATATAAAGGATCTTTTTCTTTCGGAATTTTCTTTTCCTTTTCAAAGACTTCTATTTCCTGATCGGCTTTCTCTTGCTGCTGATAAGCAGAAAAAACAGGAGAGAGAAATACAAAAGTTCCAATGCCTATTAAGATGATGCCTAATATATTCATCAGATTTCTTTTCATTTCGTCTCTCCTTCTTTTTGTCGTATTTTTTCTGCCTTTTTTCTTCGAAGCTTTTGATATACTTTTCCCGATAAGGCCAGTGCCATAACGATTGCAAGTCCAATTGCGATCGCTCGCTTATAAGTTCCCATCCACTGGGAATCCTGATTTCTTGGCCGTATCGATGATCGTTGTTTCTTTACATACTTGGTTCTGACACCCCGTACCAGTAAACGATGGTCATTGACTCCATATGGGGTACATGTTACCAGTGTCACATAATCTTTTCCTTTGACGATCTGGAGTTTTCTTGTATCCTCTGGTTTTACCACAGAGATCTGATCCACTTTATAAGCTAAGGTTCGATCCAGTACATGAATAAAGAACAGATCCTCTTTTTTCATTTCCGTCAGATCCGTAAATAACTTTGCGGAACTGAGTCCAGTGTGTCCAGTTAGTACACTATGTGTATTTTTTCCTCCCACCGGAATTGAAGATGCAGCGAGGTGTCCGGCTCCACGTTCCAAAATTTCTGCATCTGTACCATGATAAATAGGAAGATTTACAGATATACAAGGAATTTCTAAATACCCCATAACTCCAAGATTTAAGATATTGTTATAAATCATCGTTTCGCCATTGCTTTTTTTTGCCTTAAAAGGGTCAGTTAATTGAACTGCCGACTTCGTCAGGTCTTCGTTATATTCTTTTGCTTCTTGAAATGCCTTATTTTTTTGTTTCTGATCATATGTTTTTTCCTGCTGTTCATAAGACTTAATCGTTGATCCAGCACTTCTCTCAAATAGGTAATTACTGACAAACGGGTAAGATAATAAAGCAAAACCAAATAGTACGATCATGATTGGAATAATTTTTTGTCTCATAGTTTTTAAATTACCCTGTCAGTTTCCTGACAGGGTTTATAATAGATTTTACTCAACTTCTTTACGTTTCTGATTCTTTCGAATGATGATAAATCCGCATCCAGCAACGACAACTCCTGCGATGATTAATGCGTAACTTCCTGCTCCACCTGTCATTGGCAGTAAGAACTGTTTCTGGTTCGTTATCTGCATATCAACGAACGCATTTGTGGATTCTCCATTGGCACTCATGGTTGCTTTCTTATCGTCCACGGTTGCAGATGCATTGATCGTCTGAACTGCTACATCATTGGCAAGCTCTTTTCCATTCTTCACTCCGTCATTGGCTGTAGAATCATTTCCGTCTTTAGACTGGATTCCTGTGATGTTAGCTTCTGTTGGTGTGATATTTGCTTTTGTGGATGTGATGTTTACGATGATCTCTTTCTTAAGTAGTGTGTATCCTGCATCGGAATGTGTTTCAGTAAATCCGTATTTGTCAGCTTCGATACCGTTGATCACGAGTTTTCCAGATGTATCTGGACTAAACTGAGTAGCAGCTTCTTCTGTAGCAGATTTTCCTGTGATCTGATATACACCAGCTCTGTCTGCTCTTGCTACTAAGTAGTAATTATCAGATTTGTTCTGGATCACGAATTTAACCTTTGTTGCATCTCCCTTGCTGTCAGAGAATTTCTTTGTGAAGTTATATCCAAAGCTGTATACGATACATTTATCTTTTAAGATATCCCAGTAATCTGTAGATGTTCTCTTCCATGTTAAGGACACATCGTTAGGGTTACCTTTATCACCAAGAACAACTGTATCATCTGTATTGACATCTGCTGTGTAGTAAACAACGATATATTTGTCAGAATATTTCTTGTTGATCTCATTCAGTCCGGCTTTTGTCATTTCGACCTTCATCGTGGAATCTTCTCCGGATTTACCATAAGTTACAGCAAACTTAGGATCTGTGTCAGATGTTTTCCATACTGCGATCGCACCGCTCTTATCAACGTTGTTAACGTTTGTTGTGTCTGCTGCATCCTTGTTCTCGTAGATCGCAATGACTGCATTTTTGTTGTATGTCATACCTTTTGCCATCTTATCGTCAAATGTATAAGTAGAAAGGTATGTTGTGCTTGATGTGATATGTGGCAGTTTGGAAATAAACTGATAATCCAGTTTTTCTGCTTTAGATGCTGTGACTGTACTCTGATATTTGTATTCATTTCTTGCAGAAGTAAAGTCTGCCAGTTTGTCTGCATTTGCAGTCGTTACGTTATCCTGATCCGGATTATTTCTAACTCGCTTATCCAGTGTTGGATTTCCTGTTTCATTTTTTGGATAGCAGATCACATCGTAGAACCAATCATCCCCGTTAGAATCTGTGGATGGTAACTGTACAAACCACGGATTTGTTGTATAGGTTACATTTTCTGGAGCCTTTGTCTCAACGATCAGATAAAGACCAAGAGGCAGTTTGTCTTTGCTTGTTACACCATTGGCATTTGTTTCATCCATGGCTGTTCCGTTCTGTCCCATGTAAGCTTCCAATTTATCTTTGGTCGCTGTATTGTTTTCCAATGCCTGAGCAAGCTTGTCATTAATGATCTGGCTTGTGAAGTATGTCTTGCTTCCTTCTGTCTTTGCTGCATCAGAGGGTGCCAGACCGATGATCTGCTGTATTGTGGTTGGA
>ERZ791843.1091-NODE-1091-length-12089-cov-6.11376_pt1 | contig 12089 bp, 9 predicted proteins | sample MGYA00510290_ERZ791843 | MGnify/ENA primary metagenome ERZ791843 (study PRJEB30046, sample SAMN00715254) | human gut metagenome | study: EMG produced TPA metagenomics assembly of the A metagenome-wide association study of gut microbiota in type 2... | reverse complement strand
GTAAGCGTCAAATAAAACAGTGTATAGAAAAATAACCGTCAGCCTTTTATACTAAAAGGTCAACGGTTATCGACAGAATTCTTTTACAAGAGGATTCCAAGGCAGATAATCATCCAGATATTCAGGATGTTCAAGAAAAGCACTCCCCGGCATGTCGGACAGGATATATTTTATATATTTCATCGGGGCAAGCCCATTCGCTTTCGCTGTCTCTACCAATGTATAGATTCCTGCACTGGCTTCCGCCCCTTTCGGACTGCCGGAGAATAGCCAGTTCTTTCTGCCGATCACAAAGGGACGGATACAGTTTTCCGCAAGCGAATTACTGATGGAACAATTCCCGTCTTCCAGATAATTCCAAAAACCTTCACGGTTATTTAAGGCGTAATGAAAAGCTTTTGAAAGTTTGGATTTCGGCAGCTCTCCGATGGCACTTTTTTCTGCCCATGACCAAAAAGCCTCGAGAAGAGGTTTCTCGCGGATAAGACGTTCTTTTTTCTTCTGATCAGGAGGGAACGCCTCCAACTCTGACTCTATGTTAAAGAGTTGATTCAGACGGAGGATTGCTTCCGCAGGTTTTGATGCTTCCGAATTATGGATGTCTTTTGGGAGAGCATCCACGAAAGCCCGGCGCAGATGCGTATAGCAAAGACATCTTTTTACTCCTGAAACTGCATTGTATCCGGAGTAAGCGTCTGTATGGATATAACCTTCATATTCCCTCAGAAACGCTTCCGGATATTTCCCGCTTCGTCCCGGCTGGTACTCGAAGTAGCGGATGGGATTTACGGCATCTCTGATGCTGCAGTAAACCCACATATAGGAATCGGACGTATTTTTCCGTCCCGGTTCTTTCAGCACCTGTACATGTGTTTCATCGATATGAAGGTATCTCTGTTTCAGAAGTTCCAGCTTCAGACGGTGGACGATGTGTACAAGCCAGTCCCGATAGACAACCAGAAGCCAGTTTGACATAGTCGCTCTGCTTAAACGTAATCCCAAAGTCTCCCATTCTTTTTCCTGTCTGTACAGCGGGATGCTTAATTCAAACTTCTGGTGGATGAGCCAGGTGATGGTAGATGCAGATGCCAGAGAATGCAGGACGGGAGGATATGGCACCGGAGCCTTCTCCATATAAGGAGTTCCGTTTTTCCGGCATGACCTGCATTCATACGTTTCCCGGTAATGGTCAATCACCTTGAGTTTTGCAGGGATAAACTGTACTTCCGTGCGGACGAATTCTTCCCCTACTTTCACCATCGTACTCCCGCAGTTATCGCATATCTGTTCCCTTTCATCTATGGTATGGAGTACTTTGCTGTGAGGGAGATTTTTTACCAGTTCTTCCCGCTGACCGGTGTACTTCCTTTTACGTAGGTGCTTCTCTATCTCAACAAGCTCCGGTTCGTGTGCATCAGGATCCGCACAGGTTTCGATTTCATTAAAAAGAGACATCTGCCCCTCGATTTCGAGAGTAGATGTCTTCTCGGATTTTGTTCCATAAAGTTTACGGGTCAGGAAATCAACCTGCTCTTTCAGGAGCCGGACCTGCTGTTCCAGTTCTTTGATATGATTTTTATACTCCTGTTCCGTAGCTGACATAACATGAAAACCCTTTCGCTTCGATAGGATTATTATACCATAGAATCGTCAGATTTCCCAGCATTTCTAAGGATTTTCAGTATTTTCAGACTTATGCGGGAGCCATTTCTGAACCGCTTTTGGCTGCTCCGGGTTCAAACCTTCCAGAAGCCAGCGCAGCTGCTGATCAGAAATCTGTTTTGCTTCTTCGCCGGTCCGCGGCCATTGGAGACGTCCGTTTTCGTACCGTTTGTATAAAAGGCAGAAACCGTCTCCCTCGTAATGGACTGCTTTGATCCGGTCAGCCCTCTTTCCACAGAACAGGAATAAGGAATTGCTGTAAGGATCCAGTTTGAAGTTGTACTGGATGATATCCAGCAAGCCATTGAGCTGCTTCCTCATATCGGTGTAGCCGCATCGGATATAGATTTTCTCCACATGGGAAAGATCTCCTAACATGACTGCACGGCTTTCAGAATGTTTTCCAGCATCTGGGCAGATGTGCCTTCATAAAGTTCCACTGTTATGGATCCGATATGAAGTATGGCTGCAGGAGTGGAACGGGAAATGTTTCTGTCCGGAAGTGAAAGCTCCGCAAACTCAGCCGGGGATTCCGTTAAAGCAGTTGAATGTTGGTCTGTACACATGTGGATGCCGTTTTTCTTGCGGGGCAGTTCTTCCAGGGCAAGCTTTCGAATTTTGGAAAGCCAGTAATAATAACTTTTCAAAGAGATATCGTGTTGTTCACACCAGATCTGATTTGTCAGTCCGGAGGCCCTGCATTGCCGTATTACATCCAGCCAGTATTGAAGTTTCACCTGTTTGTCTGGAGTCAAAGAAGAAAGATCCATAAGCCTGCTCCTTAGATTAGATTTAGAGTTTTCAGAGTCAACTCCCAAAACTCTAATCAATAGTTTACATGCAACAGCCAGAAATTTCGATACACCCTCTTATTGGACGCTTACCCTACTTCAGCATATCCAATCATATTCTCGCAATTTTTAGTCTCAAACCCGTAGCTCTTGCATATTTCTAGAGCTTTATTTAGGGCTATGTGTACACCTTCTCCAAAAGGATAAGCGCTGGACAAGTCCTTTTCGCACACACTGTTGATATTAATTATAGAACGTAGATCATCAATCATCTTTTCCATTTTTATCACTTCCTTACTTCTTCGCGATAGTTCCTCGCAATAATTTCTAAAACAAAAGCCGATCATATATTATTATACAACCGGCCCTTGTACATCTTCAATTATTTTTCAAATGGTTTGTATTCAACATCAAATCCAAAGTGCTTAGGTCCGAAGCATTCCAAACCTTCTGGAGTAGTCCAGATTTCAGGGGATGGAAGTGCAATTACTGTCATCTTATCACCAACTTCAAAATTAGGTGTAGTCATTGGATTTCCTTCTCCGTTAATCATGCAGATTAGGTCTGGAGCAATTACATCAACTTCGCCATTGCGGTATGAGATGATGTTTTCGTTCTTTAACCAGATGCGATATGCTTCGTCCGTATACTCTCTTTCGCCCTTTAGATGAATTTCACCAAAGTTGAAGCCATCTCTTGTTTCACAAGTGTAATCTGAAATGTGGCCTCTGAATAATACTTTACCTTCTTTATCATCACAGATAGCAGAAGCAACATCTCCGCCAGCTTCCTTTGTTTCTCTAAGAACTCTACCGATTTCCTGAGCGTAAGTAATTGCACCAGGAATTAGAGAATTCTTGATAACCTTACCAACGTTTGCGTGATCAGCTACACCTACAAGGTTGTCACTTACAACAGCAATAGCTCTAACGATATCTTCAGCTCTTAGGTCATCCGCTACATTCTGAATTACAATTTTTTCACCAAATTTTGTAGCTACGCCCATAGGGAAAATAGGAACGTTCTTTACATAGTATGTAGAATGCTGCAGTTCAGGAACTGAACGTCCGGCTGGGTCAGCGTCAATAAGAGGTAAATCCATTAACAGTGCAACGTGAAGAGCCTCAGCTGTATTTTCTCCACCTAATTCAGTTGAGCCAATTGCATACATTTTCTTACCTAAAGATTCCTCTAGAGCCTGTACAGCTAAAACTGCGGGAGCTGTTTCGCTATGCTTCAGATGAGCTAATCTAGGATCAGGTTTAGCTGATGGAGCACCGCAACCATAAGGAGTAACAACATACTCGTCATCTGGAAGTTCATCTAAAGTGATTAATTTTAGAGTTTTTCCCTTTTCGAAATGTTCTTCTAAAAGAGCCAAACCGTCAGCAAGTGGACCGCCACCACCGGTACCAAGCACTGCACATCCGTACAATAGATCGATCATGTCCTGTTTGTTTAATTCTCTCATTTTTCTGTCTCCTCTTTTTTTGTGATAATTTATGCTATATTTTCGGCGTTATCTCTTGATGCAGATGGAATAAAGCGCTCTGCAATAAGATAGATAACAAAACCTATAATGATACCAACGAATTCAATTTTAACTAGTGTATAAGAAATAATTGCACCTAATGCCCAAGCAATTACACCAGCCCAGTTTACACCGTCCTGTGGTCTAAAGTTCTTAGCTTTACCTTTTCCTACAACCCAGTAGTCAGCAAGAATTACTCCGCCAACAGGACAAACAACGTATGATAATAAGCTTAACACTCCCTCAACGTGTCCCAAGATACCCAGGTCGCATAATACAATACCAACAATTCCTGAAATTAAAGTAGCTTCTCTTCTTCGGTTATCTTTAAGCTTAAGTGCCATAACAATGTTAAGACCTGCGCTGTAAGCATTTGTTGAGTTAGTTGTCCATGTTGAAATAACAAGTGCAATGATGCCCAGGAGTGGAAGTCCTACTTCAATTAGAACCATACTGATATCATACTGTCCTGATAGCTTTGTAAGAACGATTCCCATAATCAGAGTTATTACACCCATTGGGAATACACCGTAGAATACAGATTTAACAGTGTCTTTTCTGCTTTTCTGGAATCTAGTATAGTCAGGACCAGTGATTGTACCTACAGCAGTGAAGTTAAATGATAGTGCTACACCTGACATGAAGCTCATAGATTGTACAGTTCCTTCATCGTTAAGGTTTCCTGTTCCGTAAACCTTAAATGCTAGGAATGTTCCGTAGCACATAATGATCATTAGTAATGGAATAGAAATCTTGTCTAGTTTTTCTAGCGCATGCACTCCATATACTGCAGTCAGAAGCATTATGATTCCCCAAATTGTGTTTGAAACTACAACTGGAATATCCCATCCGGTCATAGCTAGCATTGCGTTACTGAAGGCTTCTCCACATACTCCATTCTGGATTCCAAACCAGCCAATCATGTTAACAGCAAAGATTGTACTTACGATAAATCTAGCTCCGCTTTTTCCAAAGCCGGCCTGACAGCATGTGCAGGATGCTAGTCCAAGGTCACAGCCTATCATTCCCGTTGCAACCATACCTACTACTACAATTAAGTAGCCTAGTGACCCTGAAATAATTGCTGGCCATATAGGCATTGCTTCCGCTAATAACGCTCCCAATAGGAATGCAGGAACGCATACACATATGCCGGCCTGAACGAAGGCTAACGAAATCCAGTCTTTTCTGTCTTCAGCAGAAATCGCCTGCAGAGCTGTGACTTCTGTTTTCTTACCTTTATTTTCATTTGTACTCATAATGGGTACCTCCTTTTGAATCTTCTCTATGATAGCACACATTATTATAAATGATAATTATGCAGATGACAGAATTATTTATCAATCATATTGTGCTTTTGCACAAAAGCCTTGTTTATGACTGTGAGTTTTGATATCATAAAGTAAAAAATTATACTAGGAGGAGCCATGAGTGTTACTGTTCAAGATTGTTTAAGACTACCCTCTTTTCATTCTGCGAGAGTGATTGCAGGCAAGAATGGACTGGGTAGAATAGTATCATCAGTATCTGTAATAGAAATACCTGCAAAGTCTGTAGAGGCAATTAGTGTATTCAATCCCAATGAGTTGTTAGTCACGTCATTTTATTCAATTAAAGATGATCCTACTAGACAATGCGAGGAAATGAGAAACTTATATGATGCTGGAGGCGTTGCATTAGTGCTGTTTTACGTGGGTGACGTCATCCCTCAGGTGTCTGACGAGTTGTTGCAGACTGCAGACGTTATGAACATACCTTTAATTCTTATTGAAGACGAAGCAGAATATAGTGTTAGTTATAGTGATGTAATTAAAGATGTAATGGGGGCTGTTTTCTACGATCAGGCATCTACGGATTCCTTTTCAGACACTGTGGAGAATAGATTGAAGCAGATTCCTTACAATAAAAGAAGCATGGAAACCCTGCTAAATGTAATAGCTGAAACTTATAACTGTAACCTTGTGCTTTATAACAAAAACGGTTTATATTTCACATCTATATATAAGCCGTCCTTTGGACAATTTGGTCCAGAATTCTTTTTTAATGCCTTCGCTGATGGCTCAACGGACCTTTTCTGTAAAAGCATAATGTTGCAGGATAAGTCATTTTATTTGTATAGAAAAGAGTTCCCCCACGCAGGAAATACCTGGCTTACATTATATGCTTCAAGCAACGAAAACAGCATTAGTGAACACAAGCTAGAAGAAATTTGTGCATGCACAAATTTCTTCTCAACCTTATGGGGCTACACCCTCGATATGCAGAATTATAATACTGTTATTACTTTGATCTTGAAATCATCGCGCGTAATAGGAGAAAAATTCCTTGAAGCTAGTGGTGTGCCTTTTTCTAAGCTTTCAACTATTCTTGTAGTAGAATCGGAAAAAGACAATTTAACAGACATTCTTCGGCAGATTGAAGGCATATTGAGGGAAAGTGAAAGATTCTACGTTAAGGATATTATTGACGACAGACTTGTAATTCTAAGTTCTATAATGGTTTCCCAAAAGGATGATGGCATTATAGCTACGGAAATAGAGAAATGCATAAACGAGTATGAGGGAGCCTTGTTTTTCTTGGAGTCTAGCAAAAATCTAACTTCAATGAGGAAAATATACTCAGACTTTTGTGCAAATTCAGCAGCAATGAGCAAAATTTTCATCCACCGAAAATTTCGCGACATGTATGATGTTATATTTTCGCAGGAAATCACAAATCTAGCTATAAATAGAGGCAATCGAAACGATCAAATCAAATCCATAATAGAAGCCTTAAAGGACGACAGTGACAACCTGATGGAAACCCTTGCAGTGTACCTAATCGACTGCGACTCCCAGTTGAGCACCACTGCAGCCACCTTGTTTTTGCATAGAAATACTGTGACGTACAGGCTTAATAAGATAAAGCAGATAACAAACACCGATTTCACCCTTATGCCGGCCACCTATGATTTTTATCTAGCAGCTGCGCTGTGGCGGTTAAACGAAAATTCCTAATGTGAGAATTTCAAATCAAAGTCTATCACTCGTGATTGACAAAATATGACGAGGGCTTTATTGCAGTGGTGCGCTCGGTGAGCACACCCTTACATACAAAATTAGGAGAATCTTCCATTTTGTATGTAGGGGTGTTTCAGCCCTCCTTTAGTACTGCGATTCGTGTTGTGATCAGTTGTTTAGTCTGTTCTATATATTTCTCCGGCAAATAGGAATCTTCACATGTACATAAAAGTTTGTCTTCTAGAGAACACATTTTAGAAACTCTTAAATATAGATTTCAGCTAATCGATGTTTGCAGGATTCAAATCGGATGAGTGAATTTACTTTACTTTTCTCTATTTTACATCCCTTTTCTTTGGTTAATAAGACCACTTTCCCAAATGTTAGCAGGACTGTAAATTTTTCTTGTTAGCAAATGATTGCTTTTTATTAGCTGTCAGCTAACATTTTTATGGATTTGTTAGCAGAAACAGCTGATTTTCAAAGCAATCATTTTTCGAAAAAAAGAAAAAGCGGATAACGATTTTGCTAATCAGCTAATCATTTCCGCCTCTTATCAAGCGTTCCCTGTAGGAATCGAACCTACAATAAAGTCTTAGGAGTTCCCTGTGGCGGTTAGTATGCAGTAGTTCGATTATCCTGTAAGGGACGTTTAACGCCCCAAAAAGCGGAAAAGGGGCTTGCACAACGACTCTGCTAATAAACTCTAATATTCAATTATATCCTTTAGAGTGTTAGCAGGCTGTTAGCAAACCAACCACTTTTTCGGGGTTTACTGATAATTTGTTACAATCGTATTTAAAATCATTTATCACAAAGAAACAAGATACCCGTTAGGTTAAATTAGTTTACCAAAGTCGTTCAGAAATGGACGGCTTTTTTCATACCCAAAATCGAAAGGAGAAAGAGAAAATATGAATAAGCTAGTAAAGCGATTGCTGACAGGAACGCTTGCTTTTGCAACTATCCTCACGGCATTACCAGTGACGGCGGTTCATGCTTCCGGCAATCAATACTGGACAGAATCAGCAGAACGTGTCGGCTACATTGAACACGTTATGAATGATGGTTCTATCAAATCTACGTTCCATGAGGGACACATGAAAGTTGAGGGCGAAACTGCCTACTGCGTGGACATCAATACCAATTTCAAGAATGGATATAAAACAAGGTCTGACGCAAGTACACGCATGAGTAGTGATCAGATTGCGGACGTTGCTCTTTCCTTAGAGTACGTCAAGCAATATACCGCTACTCATACAGGGCTGAATAACAACCAGAAGTATTTGCTGGAACAATGTGTTGTCTGGCAGAGATTGAGTGAACAGCTCGGCTGGCAGTGCGACAACGTCAGAGCTTCCTATAATGAAATCTCACAGGCAGTACAGAATGAAGTGTATGCTGGTGCGAAAGCATTTGTGAAAGCAAATAAAGGACGCTATGAATGTGGTGGTTATATCTACACTGGCGAGGGACAGGACATTGGACAGTTCTGGGCAAAGTTAAATGTAGGAAATGCAAAGGTCAAAAAGACTTCTTCCAATCCCACGGTCACAGATGACAACGCCAACTATTCCATTGAGGGTGCGACATTTGGTGTCTATTCTGATAAGAGCTGTAACAGCCAGCTTGCCACACTTACTGTCGATGGAAACGGCGATACAAAAGAAGTTGAGGTAAAAGCCGGAACAGTTTACATCAAAGAACTTTCTGCTCCAAAGGGATATAAGCTGGATTCTACTGTCCATGCTTTAAATGTGGAAGTTGGAAAAACAGCGACTTTAACTGTTGCTGACACTCCAAAGGTCACAGAAACTTTGATTGATTTATTCAAAATCGACATGGAAACAGGGAAATCCACTCCACAGGGAAATGCTTCTTTAGAGGGTGCAGAGTTTACATGGAGCTATTATGACGGATACTACAATGCAGATAATCTTCCTGCAAAGGCTACCCGTACATGGACAACCAAAACCATTGCCGAAAAAGACAGTGCCGGAACTATCCATTATGTATCCAGACTTGCTGACAACTACAAAGTATCTGGCGACAGCTTCTATACACAGGACGGTAAAAATGTACTGCCACTTGGTACACTTACTGTCACAGAAACCAAAGCACCAAACGGCTACTTATTAGATGGTGCATATATGCAGGCTGACGGAAGTTCTGAACAGATTAAGGGAACATACCTTACACAGATTTCCGAAGATGGAGAACTTGCTATACTCTCTGGAAGCAATCAGTATTCCGTATCCGATAAGGTTATCCGTGGCGGTGTGAAAATCCAGAAACGTGACCTTGAAACAAAGGATACCAAAGCACAGGGAAGTGCGACCTTACAGTACACAGAATTTAATATCATTTCCTTAAATGACAGTCCTGTACTGGTTGAGGGAAAATTATACAGCAAGAATGAAACGGTAAAGAAGATTCAGACAGGCATTGACGGAATTGCTTCTACTTCTGCTGACTTGCTCCCTTACGGAAATTACAGATTAGAAGAAAGCAAAGCACCAGAGGGCTACTTGACAGACGGTGCAAAAACAATCGACTTTTCTATCACGGAAGATGGAAAAATCGTGGACTTGACTGACAAATCTCACTCTGTCTACAACCAGATTAAGCGTGGCGATATTGAGGGGGTAAAAATCGGTGCAGGTACACACAAACGCCTTGCAGGTGTTCCATTCAGAATCACAAGCAAGACAACGGGAGAATCCCATATTGTAGTTACTGACAAAAACGGTCAGTTTTCCACTGCTTCAAGCTGGGCTTCCCACAAGGTCAATACCAATGCCGGAAAATCCAGTGAGGACGGTGTATGGTTTGGTACATCTGAACCAGACGACAGCAAAGGTGCATTACTTTATGATACCTATGTGATTGAGGAATTAAAGTGTGATTCCAACGCCGGATTTAAGCTGATTCCAGCTTTTGAGGTAGTCGTATCCAGAAATAAAGTGACCGTAGATTTAGGGACACTGACCGATGAATACGAAAAAGAAATCACAATCCATACCACAGCTACCGACAAGAGAACAGGCGAAAAAATGATTGTTGCCGGAAAAGACATCAACGATGATGGACAGACGGTTCTTATCACGGAACGTATCATCACAATCCATACTACTGCTACGGACAAGAACGGCAAGAAAGAAATCGAAGCCGGAAAAGATGTAACGATTGTGGATAAAGTCACATTAGATGGTCTGGAAGTTGGAAGAAAATACAAACTTTCCGGCTGGCAGATGTTAAAAGAGGAAAATGCAGAACTTCTGATTGATGGAAAGAAAGTATCCAATGATTATGAGTTCACAGCCGACAGTGAAAAAATGACGGTAGAAATTGCCTTTACCTTTGATGGTTTTTCTCTTGGTGGCAAGAGCCTTGTCACATTTGAGGAATTATACGATATGAGCAATCCAGACGAACCAAAGAAAGTGACAGAACATAAGGACATCACAGACGATGGACAGACTGTGACAATCAAGGAAGTGCCGGAAGTCCCAGATACACCAAAGGATACCGACACGCCGGATACACCATCTACGGTTACTAAGACAAGTGACAGTCCAAAAACAGGCGACAATGCCAATATCTATGCTTATCTTGCCATGCTCGGTCTTTCCTGCGTAGGGCTTGGCGGTATGCTTTACTTCAAACGCCGTAGAAAGAAATCATAAAGCGGTAATGTAGCGGTTGGTAAAGCGTTCAAGGTCGCCACCCTTTTTGCAACTTCACGCTCCCGTGAAGCTCTGATTTACGGGAGCGTGAAGTCAACTAGGGGCGTGGGGAGTGTAGCTCCCCACAAAGTACAGCAGGAAAGAAACTAAAACAGAAAGAAAAGAGGTCAATCATTTATGGAATTAAGATTTGTCGTACCAAACATGGAAAAGACATTCGGGAACTTGGAGTTTGCCGGAGAAAATACTACGGAACAGCAGAGAATCAACGGGCGTATGGCTGTCATTACCAGAAGCTACAACCTGTATTCCGATGTGCAGAGAGCTGATGATGTAGTTGTGACGCTTCCTGCCAAAGCTGGCGAAAAACATTTCTTGCCGGAGCAGAAAGTAAAACTTATCAATCCTCGAATCACTACTGATGGCTATAAAATCGGGGAACGTGGATTTGTCAATTACATCTTACTTGCAGACGATATGTTACCAGTGGAAAGTAAATAAGGGGGTATTCAGATTATGAGATTAGCAAATGGAATCGTCATTGATAAAGAAAAGACTTTCGGAGTGTTGAAGTTCTCCGCATTACGCCGTGAGGTTCATGTACAGAATGAAGATGGGACGGTCAGTGAGGAAATCAAGGAACGTACTTACGATTTAAAATGCAACACACAGGGACGCATGATACAGGTATCCGTTCCGGCGACTGTTCCGTTAAAGGACTATGACTACAACGCCGAAGTGGAACTTATCAATCCTGTTGCAGATACGGTAGCCAATGCGAATTACCGTGGTGCAGATGTGGACTGGTATGTAAAAGCAGACGATATTGTTTTGAAGAACAAAGGCACTCATGCCGGAAATCCACAGAACAATGTTCCACAGCAAACATCGAAGAAATAAGTCTATACCTTAGATTTTTATTGTAGGGGTCGTATATAATTGATATAATATACTTATCTAATCAAATCGGAATTTGTGGAGAGATTTCCTGAGTTTTCCTTATTTTACAGGCTTTTTAGCCCCTTAGATAGTGAAATGATATGTATTTTCCCTTATTTTTACCCTTGTGAGGAATCCGCAAGGGAAATAAGGGAAATTTTTATTTAAGCGTTGCTCGCTACTTTATCAAGAAGTCTTGCGGAATCCCGCTTTGCTTTTCTTGTTGAGTGAGCGTAAATGTTCATTGTGGTACTGACATCGGAATGTCCTAACAGTTCCTGTACATCTTTCGGAGCAGCTCCATTCGAGAGCAGGTTGCTGGTGTAGGTATGTCGTAACTGGTGAAAATGGAAATCTTCAAATCCTTCCAGCTTTTTTGATACTGACCTGCAAGCAATGCCGAGTGTACTCGGCAGTTCCAGACTGCCATCCGGTCTGAGGCAGACAAAGGATATTTCTTTATAATCTGCCGGGACTTCCT
>ERZ791843.1079-NODE-1079-length-12219-cov-4.49203_pt1 | contig 12219 bp, 13 predicted proteins | sample MGYA00510290_ERZ791843 | MGnify/ENA primary metagenome ERZ791843 (study PRJEB30046, sample SAMN00715254) | human gut metagenome | study: EMG produced TPA metagenomics assembly of the A metagenome-wide association study of gut microbiota in type 2... | reverse complement strand
TTCGGTGTCTTCTTCTGTCTCAGCGTCTACATCTTCTTCCGCTTCTTCTGTTGACTCCTCAGCCTCCGTTTCTACGTCTCCTTCTTCTGTCTCGGTGTCTACATCTTCTTCCGTTTCTTCTGTTGATCCCTCAACATCCGTTTCGGTGTCTTCTTCTGTCTCAGCGTCTACATCTTCTTCCGCTTCTTCTGTTGACCCCTCAGCATCCGTTTCTACGTTTCCTTCTTCTGTCTCGGTGTCTACATCTTCTTCCGTTTCTTCTGTTGATTCCTCTATCTCTGAAGTAACGTCACTTTCTTCGTCTTCCGATATATCATCTTCCAATTCATTCTCCGATATTTCATCCTCAGATTCATCCTCTGCTATTTCGTCCTCAGATTCATCCTCAGATTCATTCTCCGATATTTCATCCTCAGATTCATCCTCTGCTATTTCGTCCTCAGATTCATCCTCAGATTCATTCTCCGATATTTCATCCTCAGATTCATCCTCTGCTATTTCGTCCTCAGATTCATCCTCAGATTCATTCTCCGATATTTCATCCTCAGATTCATCCTCTGCTATTTCGTCCTCAGATTCATCCTCTATTTCATCACCAACATCATCCTGAACTGTGTCATCTACAATATCAGTACCCTCATCAGAACTCATATCAAAATCTTCATCCATTTATTCACCTCATCACACAAAACACTCTAGTACGACCGCCAACCACAATTAGCTATATCTTTTGTCTATTATTTTCAGCTATATATAACTTCAAATTTCCACTTTTCATCCAATTTTTAATTACCACATTTTAATTTACGATTACGTTCTTTCGCATTACGTTCGATTTTACTAATCGTTGTCTCTGCTGCTGAAAAATCATTTCTACCTATGTTTCCTTCCAAAACATCAATCAAATCCAATACATTCAATTCATACTCTCGAACTGATTGATTCGTTTTTACAGGACTTGAATGTAATAAATCATATACTCTTTCTACTTTTTTACGAAGTTGTTTATCTGCTATAGACTCCATGATTCCCTTTAATTTAGCTGACGCCTCCTTTACATATCTCAATTCCATTTCATGTAGTTCAACACTCTCAGCCGTACTCTCATTTGCAATCATATGAGAAAGTAACATAACAGCATAAATTCCCGCAATAACAACCTGTACAATCAATGCTCCTTTGTATGAGTCTTGATTCATGAATACAAAAATCACTCCTACTACAAAAGCTACAATAAAATATGTTGATGAAATAGAATAAATTGGAAATCCAAAAATCGCTGTATTAGTAGACTTTTTAATCAAAAATGGGGTTATTAATAACATTACGTACGCAAAATGAATAAATGCATAGGATATCCATACGGATGCTGAATGTTTTGTACCTCCCGCTACAAAAAAAACAATATTAAATACAATCAAAAAAACTAAATCCAACAATAGCCACAAAAATCTTTTCTTATTCATTCCAATCCACCATCCTTACATTCTACTTAAAATTTCTGCTTTCTTTGTATCATATTCACTTTGTTCAATTAATCCCGCATCTAACATTTTTTTCAATTTCCCCAATATTTGAATTGGATCCTCCTCCGTATTATTTTGTCTCTCCGGGGTATCAACACCTTTTGGTGTAAATCTTCCAGAAGGCATTGGTTGACTTTGCTGTAACGGTTGTTGATTTTGCTGGTTCATCGGTGCAAACATCTGATTTGCCATATTTCCAAATACACTGCCTGCAGCAGCTCCCATTCCCATGCCAGCTCCCATTGCGCCGATACCACCAGCTCCAGGATTTCGAGCTAAATCTCCTAGTATATTAGCGGCTTGCTGACGCCCCCAATCATCACCAAGAACCTCCATTACACTTTTATCGCCCTGTGCAAGCTTAACTTTGCTTATGGAAGCAATTTGTGACTGGTCAATTTCATCATACTTACTATTATCTATATCAAGACCTGCAAGAGAGAATTTTATGCACTTTAGTCCATAATCTTGAACAATCTCATCTATATAAGGTTCAATTTTTTCAGAAAGCTCATCTATGTAAGCGTCAAGTCCAATAAGTTCCTGTTCCAACCCATTTAAAAATTTAGAGATTGCCGACTTTATTTTCCCTTGAAATTCGCTTTCAAAGTACTTGTTTAATTCCTCTTGAAATTGATATGGAACATTATTTCCAATCAACTTTTCAAGCAATTTTGCAGGATTTTCAATTCTTACTTTATATGCTCCACGCACCCTTGCATCTGTTCGAATTCCCCACACTTTATCTCTAACTTGAATCGGAGTTTCTGTCCCCCATCTTATTTCTTGACTATCTGCTTTTCTCACAAAATAAACGACACAATTAAATGTACTAACACTTCCCGAAAAAGCATTACGTAATCGACTTATAAATGGATAATTATCTGTAGATAGCTTATAAGTTCCACTCTCAAATACTTCTTCAACATTGCCATTCTTAATAAAAATTGCTTCTTCTCCAGGCATAACAACAAGTGTTGAATTTGTATTAAAATCTTCTTCTGGCTGACGCCAAATCAATAGTTCTCCCGGTCCTGTATTTTTAATAACATCTGTCCAGTGTTTTTTTCCACCTACATAAGCTGTTTCATTAGGATTTCTTCCAAACAATACCATACTAACATCCTCCTCACATCATTTTAATTAAACTTAATTTAATCATTTCTAAACTAGTATAAATTTTTAATCCAAAGCTACTGCTATACATTTTTATTTCTTTAAACAATTAGCCGAATTGTTATTTATGATTTTTCCAACGAATTTATTATTTGTACATCTCTCACTGGAATTTTTGTACCATAACATATCCTTCTCCATAAATGTACTTTGACACATCCTAGCAATTCTTTTGAAAAGGGCTCATCATTCAACTCTGCTTTGACCAAATTGGTAATCTGACCAAACACTTTCTTCACAGGTGCAAACTCTGATGTTGTAGACTTAAAATTTTTTACAAAAATTCTTCTTGCAATCTCCCTTGCAAGTATGCGTCTTTCGTAATTACAGGAATGACTACAATATTTTATTCTTTTACATTCAGGATATGGTCTAAGGTATTCCTGTTTGTTATTCCAATATGTTGTCAATTCCCTAATTCCCTCATCTGACAATGTTATACTAATATTATTTTCTAATCGATAATCTGGCGTAATAACTTCTTCCGGTTCGTCTAAACGGTTAAAAAACAAAAAGGCTTCTCCTGGTTTTAGTCTCGACATCCTCTGCAATTGAGCATCGCTCATGTTCATACTATCTGCCATAATCTGTTTATCTGTCGCTTCCACAAGTCTAAAAACCATTTTCATATCCGTTAAGGCAACTACATCCGTAGATACCTTACGAGGTGATTGATCTGCAATAATAATTCCAACCCCATATGAACGAATTTCTGCTAACATTCTTTTGACCAGTCCTTGTGCAATCGCACTTGGGTTTGCATTTCCTTGACCAACATTTGCTTCCGCATCTAAGAGCACATGCGCCTCTTCCAGAAGAATTACATTTCTAAGTCCTCCTTCACCAACATAATTAGAATTTACATACGCCAGTATTGAAAGCAACAGCAAAGATATGATCAGCGCCTTTTGATCACTGTTTTCTATTGCAGCTAATTCGATAATCGTTGGTTTCTCAAGCAAATCCTGAATTGGGATAGAAAAATAATTATCAAACAAATTAATCAAGCTATTCAAGCGAACTACACCTGCACGACCAATATTTTTTGCATCACCCGTATATCCAATCTCATCAAATGTATTCTGGAAACATTTAATAAAATCAGAAATATTAAATATCTTTCCTTTATCATCAACGGTATACGTATCCAACCACCGAAAATCAGAATAACAATTATTAATCGATTCTTCGAATATCTTATCCAATGGCGTTGACATAGAAACTGCCGCTGCAAAAGCTGTTTTAAGAGTAGATTTATATGTTTCAAGCTTGACATTTTTCGGTGGTACAAAAGGATTAAACACAAATGGCGATATAAAATTTTTTCCCGGTGTGAACACCTGCAATTCTGGAATACTTTGAACTAATGCCCGGTATTCATTTTTAGCAGGTTCAATCACAAGGAATGGAATATGATGCTCTTTCCATAATCTATCCAAAAGACTAACTGAAAAAGTTGTTTTTCCAGAACCAGGAGTCCCAACTACCAACATATGCTTAGCTAAATCTTTTAACGAAATACCAATTGTATCTACATTTCCAGAAGATTTTAAAAGACCAATTTCAATGTCTCCTGCATTAATAAGATTCCCCGCATATGTTTTACTTGTACTTTCTGTTTCGTTAATAGGAAGACCTGCTGAAATTCGTTGTGTACCAATCGGAAGTCTAAATAGACTAGAAGCTTCTTCTGCCGTAATTATATATGGTAATCTATATAAATTTTGAAACACTGTATCCTGTGTCCATATATAAGGATTACGTTCCGTCTGTACTAGTAATTCATTTATTACCCATGGTAACGGAATAAAATTATCAGCAAGACGAATATCTTCGTTTGAAAATCGTATATGTTTTAATGCTAATGGTACTGTAGAGTCATATGCCAATGTCCCATGTAATTTTGATGCCAAATCTTCAACTGCTTCCGTACTTCCATATAAAGTAAAATTGTAATTAAAAAGTGCATTATTTTTACTGTTTTGATAATATCTGTATGTTTCAGCTAACAAGTCTGCATTTGAAAAACTTACATTCCCAACCCCTTGCGTCATAATACCTTTGCTTAAAGTATCTAATATAGGTGTTAATTGCGTAATTGCAGAATTCTCTTCCCTGGATATTTGTGTCGGTATCAATTGAACAGAAAAAGCACAATATGGATGATTAATCAGACTATTTATAACTGTTCCTAAATCATGAGCACATCCATTAAAACGATCAAACACATAGCAATTTGGTAACATCTGATTTTGTAAATTTTCAATTCGTTCTTCTTTTACCAAAGCTTGAATGGTTTGTATTGATAAATCAGAAACCTTTGCATTGATTGTATCTATATTGCCCTGTCGTATACCATATTGATGCATTCTTAACATCGAAGTACACGAAGACACAAGACGTTCTACCATAGAAACTGCCTTCTTATTTCCTGCAGCAATAGAACGTAAAATCATAAACAATTTAATTTCTGCTTTGAAAGGTTGATTTTCTACAGGCTCTGTAATCCACAGAAGTTCGAATGAGATTTCTGCACTCGTATTCTCTTCCTGAAACATCCGATAGCTTTGATACAATTCTGTAAGTAAATTAGTAAATCCCTGTCTGTACTCATTTTCAATATCCTCCTCTTGCGGATAACTTTCTTTTAATATTGTTATTGTTGGAATTGATGTGATTTCAAGTGCTCCAATTCCGACAAATTCACCGTCATTCAATTCTAATGTTTTTATTTCCATTAAAATCCTCCTACATCACTACGGGTAATCTATTCCTCCCGGTGGTCCACATCTAAGTAGTCTTTTTGCAGCTTTGAATCCCCCCAGCAATACACCATACTTTTTTAATGCTAAGATTGTATATTCTGAACAACTTGGTACATAACAACATCTTAATCTAGTTTCAGCCTTTGCATATCTTTGATAAACTCTAATAAACCATATTAATATGTACTTCAAAGTTGCTATTATCACCAAAAGCTGCATAATAAAGTAAATTTTTAAAAATACTTGTACTAAATTCTTTCGCTCTAATTCTAATACCCCTATTTTCTCCAATAAAACTGTCAAGAAGACTGACAAAATTAACGTACCGCAAAGAGTTCCTATTACAACTATTATCGTCTTAATGAAGTTTATTTTAGGTCTATATAATCTGTTTTTTGGTGCAGTGAGTCGATTTACCATCGGATCATTTATATAATGTGGTATTTCCTTTTCTTCCATCTATTTCATTTCCCATTTTTGTAAACAAAAAGAGTGAACGTTGTTTATCTCCGCCAACAATGTTCACTCTTGCTGCATATTATGCCGCAATACTCCTGTGTTTGCAGCGTTTACATTTTCTTTTCACGTAATTTTTGCTTCATACCCTGAATAATAGAATCTGCATCTTCAATATCGCCCATAGCCATGATAAGCTTATCTCCCGGAACAACCATTGCAAACTGTTCGGATGTAACGTCAAATGTATTTCCACTTAAACCATGTGCTTTATCAGATTCAGATAGTGTTGAGAACGATGTGACATCTTTATAGAAGAATTCATCTGTACGTTCGTTTTTCTTATCTTCATCCATATTAAATGTATAACTGTATAAATATACCTGAGATGAACTAAAGAAAATCCAAGAAACCTGATATGCAGAACTCACCCATTTTCCTGAAGCATTCTGCTTCGCATACGCATTTTTATAAACAAATCCCTCAAACATAGCCGGAGATATTTCACTAACTTCTTCTTCATCAAGTCCAATTTTATTAAGTGCTTTCTGCTTGAAATTCATAGAATCTCTCTTACGACGAACCATCTCCAAATACTCATCATCCGAGATTGTTTTTGCCATGCATCCTTCTTTACAGAAATACTCAATCGTTTTTTTCTGCTCCTCATTTTTCCCCTGTGTCAGTTTACGTACTGCTTTTGCATTTGGAGAATTGTACACCTGTGTGTAATAAATAGCAACCGCAGCAATTAATAAAACAACAATAAATCCCATCTCATTTTCCTCCTTGGGTTATTTAATTTATATCCGTCATGCATTAGCTGAATGCATGATGAATCTCACATTACTTCTGGACGTATAACATTAAGTAGGGTAAACAATTGTTCTATGTCATAGTCAGAAAGTCCAACATCACACGCTAATGCTAAGCATTCTTGATAATCTGGAGATGTTTTAAAATGTTTACGTGCAAAATAATCATATTTTATGTACGCCAAAAAATAATAATAAATTCCTTTTGGTTCAATCATCAATGCTGCATTTATGTACTCTAACGCCTTGTCAATTGTAGGTCGTTGATTAAGATAGGCTTTTTTCCCTCCTAGCGCACACACTGCTGCATAAAAATATAATTCGGAATCATCAAAGTTTTCTTCTATAGCTTTTTCAAAAGCCGTTAATGCTTTATCTAATATCCGTAATTTTAAGTAACATATAGCTATAGATTTATTCAACTCCTTATTATCTGGATTTTCACTCAATGCTTTTCTATATGTTCCCACATATTTATTAACCTCCGGCATTGGCATAGAATAGACACTATTAAAAGTAGATATAACTATCGGTTTATGGCACCACTCACATTCTTTTTGTCCCGTATTTACTCTCGCTCCACAACCTGGACAATTCAGTTCAATTACCTGCTGTCCCATTACTCATTTGACCTCCTATCAATATTAAGTAAATTTTTTAATTCTTTCGGAAACGCTCCTATTGCTTCAAGTAAATCTCTTGTCTTTTCATTATTTTCAAACACCAAAAAGATAGATAAATAAGTATTCCATGACATCTTTCGCTTCTTTGTTTCGATTGAAGAGTACGTTTGTCGTGAGATACCTATAATTTCACTCAAATCCTTTTGTGACAAACCGATTTTTGCACGGAGCACAGGCAACTCTTCAGTCAAGATATCTATCAAGCCTTCCTTATCAATCTCTTGAATATCTGCTTGAGTGCCGTCCTTCATTCACTTCACATCCCCCTTCTTTTTCCTAGAGTGATTTACTCTAAGAAAAATCTTAATATTCTATTGTTTTGCACAGAATTTTTCATACTTATTGACGGCTAAAAATGACGGTTTATTTTGTACTTAGAAGTCCTGAAAGCATATTCATATTTTTTTGTTTAAGCTCCATTGATGGATGCACATAGCGATTTAAAGTAATGTTTACACTTGCATGTCCAAGAATTTCACTTAAACTTTTTATATCAAAACCTAATTCAATGCACCTTGTAGCAAATGTATGACGTAATGAGTGAAATTTTACATTATATATATTGCATTTTTGTGTGACACGTTTAAAATGATTTTCCATACTTCGTGGTTCGATATACCTATGTTCCGTTCCTGTTAAAAAGAACGCACTCCCCTTTTCTTTTATAGGAATAAGTAACTGAAGCACTTCATCAGGAATGGGAATCTTTCTAATAGAACAATCACTTTTTGGTGCTTGTATTACAACTTCTGTTTTCTTTTCAGAAGTAGTGAAATTTTGTATTCGTTGCATTGTATGGTGCACATAAAGATATTGATCTTCGATATATATATCTTCCCATTTTAACGCACATATTTCTCCGATTCTCAATCCGGTATAAAGACAAAGTAGTATACCTAAATGGCACAGTGATGGGTTATTATACAAATATTTATTCAACGTTCTTTGTTCATTTCGACTTAAAATCCGCATTGGCTTTAGTGGTTGTTTCACTGCTATATCTGAAATATCTGTTAATTTAAGTTCTTTTTCTTTTACGGCAAATTCAAAAATGTTTTTCAAAACAGACAAAATATTGTTAACTGTTTTAGGAGATAAACCATTTGTTTTAATTCCACCAGATACTAACAAATCATGACTAAAAAGCATAACTTCATTTCTTGTAATTGAACTAATTTCTTTTTCTCCAAAACGAGGGAGAAGATAAGAATTCATAATATTTGTATATTTTGCAAAGCTAGATGCCTTTAGCTGGGGCTTTTGCAATTGTAACCATTGTCTTGATACACTTTTCAAAGTATCTATTTCTAGCTTTCTACTTGTAGGTTTATTAATACACAACTCATTTAATTTTTTTTCAACTTCCCCATAGTTTTTCCCGAATACATAGCCATAATGAATTTTTTCGTTTACACGACATTTTATGTATCTTCCTTCCCAACGTCCATCTTTTCTTAGATAGATATTTTTCCTTTGTTTTGGCATAAATTTTACCTCCTTTATGTTAATTGTTATCAAAAATATTATTTTAAAATTCTAAACTTCTCCTAACGAATAGAAATAACTAAAATTTGTGGAATTTTGACAAAACATTACACGACAACTTGACAAATCATTTTACAAAATGTAGAATATTATTATTCAGGGAATCTATTTCTTAGAGTAAATCATTCTACGAAATTTTATATTTTCAGTGGAATATAAAACTTTATAAATTCATTTCAATCTCAAAGCAAAAATATTAATAAATAAAATCCAAGAACTGCTTCATCAAATGAAATCTTGTTCTTGGATTTTTCATTTTCCACTCAGTGAGTGAAACTTCTAATATGCCGGAATACCGTATCCATAGATACTACTGCTTCCTACCGCATACATTCTTTGCTTGCAGGCATCGCCTGAATTACCTTCCACTGTATAAACTGTTCCGTTTTCACACTTCTCAACAATTCCAACGTGGTCAGTAATACCATCGCCACCCCAGTCAAAGAAAATAATGGCTCCGGCTTTTGGTTCATAATTCCTATCATGCCATTGATTACGGGATTTGAACCAGTTTGCACCATCCACACAGCTTGCAAATTTCGGAACAAGCCCACTTTCAATATAACCGCACTGGTCTGCACACCATGATACAAAGCAGGCACACCATTCTTCCCTGCTCTGAAATCCATACCAACTCCAATAAGGCTGTCCCCCCTCATTTCCGAGCTGTGTCAGTGCCACTTCTACAATCGCCTGATTGCTTCCACTTGTAAAAGCTCGCCCATACGGATAATACCTGAGAACATGAGCCGGATACTGCGTATCGCCATAACTGCTCCCCCCCCAGTCTTTGTGCCTGCTGGGTAGAAAACTCAACTGCATTGGCATAAGAATAACCGCCATACTTTGACCTTGCCCATGAGATATATCCATTACCGAAGTTATACCCCTGCAAAGCAAGTTTGATGTTCTCCATATCAATCGGACTTTTTACTTCCGCAGAAGTAAGAGCCGCTTTGAGTTCCTGCACACCACATTCAATCGAATACTCTGGATCTTTGATACCATTTGGTTCATGCGGATACCTTTGGTTAAAACTTCCTTCTGCCGCCTGCATCGGATCCAGTCCACGACCACCACTTTCCTGCATCATAACCGCCTTAATGAGTTCCACATATTCCGGAATACCGTACTGTTTGGCATACTTTTGAATAACCGGCTCATAGGCTTGGACTTCTGCACTGACCGCAGTATAAGTATTGCTGTCACTGCCACCTCCAAACATGGCAACTGCACTGCCGAGTAAAACAACCACCAGTACAATCACAACTGCAATCCAACCGCCTGCAGCAATCGCAGATACGAGTGCTTTTGTTCCTGCAATGATTGCCTTAACCGTTGAAACAACTGCTTTGACTGCCGTTTTTGTTGCCTGGGCAGATTGTTTTGCTGCTTCCTTTGTAGATTTTGCCGCTTTCTTAGAATCCCTGCAAGTATCCACCGACTTCTCTGTACCAATATTGTTTTTGTTGTACTTAGTGCATTGTCCGTCACTTTTGCAATGAACAATGCTACTAAGGTTATCAAGTTACCCATACAATGCCAATCCCTACTTACTCAGCAATCTTTTTGGCAACAACGACCATTCTTCCATTCTTATGAGAATACTCACAGGTAGAAAGTGTGATGAGCTTGTCGCCATACGCTGCACTCACACCCGTATCATAGAATGACAGCTCTTTGCATTTGCTGATATACGCATTGAACGCATCCTCATTTTCTGCATTGACAAAATGATAATATTTAAAGCTCTCCGATCCATCTGTATAAGCAACGGTCTTAAAAGCTGCTACAACTTCATACTCTGACTTTTCTGTCAGTGTATCAAACTGCACCGTTTTATGATTCTCCCAAAAGGACTTGTTCTGATACTTCATCAGTCCTGCAAACATAGACTGATCATTCATATATACTGTCTGATCTCATCTCCGGAAATAACGCCATTTGCCTGAATGTTATTGAAATAGTTTTCATCGTACTGGGTCATAGACTGCCCCATACTCAAATGCACACCCGGTTCAATACAATAGCCAACATTGCCTGAAAAAGAACCGATTGCCTTCAGGTTGGTATGCGTGGCACTGCCTGTATGCCATCCATTTTTCAGTGTCAGGTTATTGTGTCCCCATACACCATCGTAATTCGCATCGCCATCACGAGGGAAATCGACCATATACACGTTGGTCTTTTCCCCGGCTGCGGCAAAAGCGGTATTCGCTCCTACGCCCATAAAGGCGGTAAGGCTGAGAACTGTTGCCATCACAAACGAAACAGCCCTCTTGATTTTTAATTTTGCCATTCGTTTTTCCTCCTTAAACGAAACGAACGCACCGATTATCCACAGTGCATCCAACTTTTTATTGCATTATTATCCCTGTTACCACTCCAATACCTGCCGAAGAAGAAATCTGAACTTTTTATCGTATCAAAACCTCCTGCACTTTTCCAATTGTGCGATTGGTTCTTATAGATAACCATAACATTATGAGATAGTTATAAATATGGAGATAGAATATATATTTTCAGCAGGTAAACGGTAGGTTATAGGGGGTAGAATGTGAGAAGGGGGAACGATAAGCGTTATCTGCTGTCACGGTCTGCCCTCTGCCTGAGATACTTGTTATAATGCTCCAATGCTTTACAGATAAAGTCCTCCCTCTGGTTGATCTTGATATTTTTCGGAATAAACTTCTCTACCCTGTCTATACTGAGCGTAATCTTTTCTTTTTGGTTCGGCTTCTCCTCCGACATGATTGCCTGAATGACTTCGGTCGTGAGCTTCCCTTCCTCGAAAAACTTCCGCATACGGATGGTCTGATCGTGTGACGGTGTTGCGTCGTTCATATCAATCTCATCAACAACATCTCGCTGGCAATCCTCGTCAAGATACGACAATTCCACTGCTGGACGCATTTTGATTCGCCCCTGGTCAACAAATTCAAGCAATTCAGGGACAAGATTTGTTAGACGGACATACCTACGAATTTGGTCTTTGCTCTCTCCTACTTGTTCGGCAAGTTCAACATCTGAACGCCCTTTAGATAACTTAGTCGCCACTGGCGACGAAGTTAAATCTGTTCATTGTCCCTGTTTTTTCATGGCATCCAAACGCATTTTATAAAGAAGAAAGATTTGAAACTATATTTAGAGATGGAAGTTCGCTTAAGGATGAAGGGGGTCGCCAAATTCTTGTGGATCAGGAGACTGGAGTTAATTATCTTTGTTGGAAATCTGGATACGGGGCTGGTATTAC
>ERZ791843.1064-NODE-1064-length-12443-cov-6.6143_pt1 | contig 12443 bp, 6 predicted proteins | sample MGYA00510290_ERZ791843 | MGnify/ENA primary metagenome ERZ791843 (study PRJEB30046, sample SAMN00715254) | human gut metagenome | study: EMG produced TPA metagenomics assembly of the A metagenome-wide association study of gut microbiota in type 2... | reverse complement strand
CCGTCGTTGCGGCAGGCGTTCATGCTGCCGCTCTTGCTGGCCACCCAGATCAGCTCCGGCGCGCCGGTCTCCTCGCAGTCGAGGTAATACTGCGGGAAGTCGTGGGTCAGCATGGTGTTGTAGTGCTGCTGGCGCAGGATGGCAAGCATCTCCGCGCTGGCTTCCCGGCTGACAAGCTCCCCTTTTGCAATGCGGGCAAACAGCGCCGCATAGTCCCGGGGCGTGGTGGTGCCAAGCCGGCGGTAGCGGTCAAAGTGCAGCGGATTGTGCAGCACAGTATGCGCAAAGCCCAACTCCCGGATGCAGGCGTTGATGGTATCCAGTCCCAGATAGTCGATGATCATATTGGTGGCGATGTTGTCCGAGCAAATGATCATCATGGTGGCGGTGTCCTTTACCTTGAGCTTTGCGCCCACGCCCAGCGCGCGCAGCATACCGCTGCCGTCCACGAACTGGCTCTGCTCATAGGTGATCTCTTCGGCAAGGTCTGCTTTGCCGCGCTGCGCCTGCAAATACAATGCAGCGAGAATGAACGCCTTGATGGTGGATGCCGTCTCAAATTCTTCGTCCGCGCCCACCTCCACGGTATGGCCCTGCAGGTCGTCCACGAACACGCTCATTTTGCCCTGATAGCAGTACAGCTCCGCAGCAATGCGCTTTTCCAGCGTCATGTTTTTATCCATATCGGCATATTCTCCGTTGTTATTACAGGTTTTCCTCAAAAAAGCGCATGGCATTGCGGTAGTAGATGCCTTCCACCTCGTCCTCAGTAAAGCCCTCTTTGCGCAGGGCATCCGCCAGCAGCGGCAGGAAGGCAGCATTTTCCAGCTGGTGGGGGCCATCGATGCCATCAAAATCGCTGCCAAGAGCAATCATCTGTGCACCGCCTACCTGCTTATAGTGGGCTGCATGCTTTGCGATCAGCTCCACCGTGCTGCGGCAGTTTTCCGGGTGGGTGGGGTCGGTGTCCAGAAAGGGCGCATAGTAGTTCAGGCCCGCAATGCCGCCGCGCTCCGAAAGGGTGCGGATCATCTCATCGGTCAGGTTGCGGGTGTGGGGTGCCAGTGCGCGGCAGTTGGAGTGGCTGGCCGCAAAAGGCCGGGTGCCGTGCCGTGCGATATCCCAGAAACCCTTGTCCGAAAGGTGGCTCACATCCACGATCATGTGCATCCGTTCCATCTCGGCCAGAAATTCAAAGCCCTTCCCGGTCAGGCCCTTTTCGGTCTGGGGCACCAGCACGCCGCCGGGGTTCCGCTGCGGGCTTGCCAGCTCGTTTTCGTGGTTCCATGTCAGGGTCATCATGCGCGCGCCCAGCTCATACATCCGGCGCAGCACCCCCACGCTGCCCTTGCAGCAGGCACCTTCCTCGATGGTGAGCATCCCGCTGATCTTTCCCGCCGCAGCATTCCGGCGGATGTCCGCCGCCGTGTACACCGGAGCAATTTTTTCCGGGTATGCCGCCATGATGCGCTTGAACTGGTCGATCTCTTCCAGCGCTGTCACCAGCGGGTCCGCTCCGGGCGTTTTGTCACCCAGATTGACGAATGCTGCAAAGCACTGCAGCAGATAGTCGCCTTTCTGTAATTTTTCAAGGTCGATATGCAGATCGTTCTGCGCGAAGCTCTTGGGCCGGCCCGCATGTTCGGCTTTGCGCAGCTCGCTGAGGGTATCGCAGTGCAGATCCCAGACTTTCATGATGTTTTCTCCTCTTTATTCCTCTTGCAGCAGCTGCAGCAATTCCTCTGGTTTCATGGACAGGATCGCTCCGTCTGCCGAGCCGGTGACCGTCTCGGCAAGGTCCTGCTTTGCCTGCTGCAGCTCCACGATCTTTTCTTCAATGGTGTCCTGCGCAATGAGCTTGTACACCTGCACCGGATTGCGCTGGCCGATGCGGTAGGCGCGGTCGGTGGCCTGATTCTGCGCAGCCACGTTCCACCACGGGTCGTAGTGGATGACGATATCTGCCGCCGTCAGGTTCAGGCCGGTGCCGCCCGCCCGCAGCGAAATGAGGAACACGTCCGCTTCGCCGCTGTTGAACCGGCGCACAAGCTCTGCACGCACCGGCTTTGGGGTGGAGCCCTGCAGGGTAAAGTGGCTCACGCCCGCTTCGTCCAGCCGTTTTGCCAGCAGTTCCAGCATGGAGGTGAACTGGCTGAACAGCAGGATGCGGTGTCCGCCCTCCACAGCAGCCGTCACCAGCTCCATGCAGGCATCCAGCTTGGCACTGCCGCCGTCCCAGTTGTCTGCCACAAGGCGCGGGTCGCAGCAGATCTCCCGCAGGCGCATGAGCACTGCGAACACCGCCATTTTATCCTCCGGCTTTGCAGCGCGCAGCTTTTCCCGCGCGTCCACCACAGCGGCAAGGTAGAGCTTGCGTTGCTGCTCGTCCAGCTCGATGCGGTGGAGATTCTCGGTCTTGGGGGGCAGCTCTTTGAGCACCTCGGACTTCATGCGCCGCAGGATGAACGGCCCGGTGAGCTGGTTCAAACGGCGCAGTGCGTCTTTGTCGTCCTCCTGCACGATAGGCTTTTCAAACCGGGCGCAGAAGGTCTTGTAGGGCGGCAGATACCCCGGCATCAGGAAGGAGAAGATGCTCCACAATTCGCCCAAGCGGTTCTCCACCGGGGTGCCGGTAAGGGCAAACCGCACTTTGCTGTTCACCCCGCACACCGCCTTGTACTTTTGGGTAGCGTGGTTCTTGATGGCCTGCGCTTCGTCCAGAATGCAGGCGTAGAATTGCTGCCCGCTGTAGAGCTCCTCGTCCCGGCGCATCAGGTCATAGCTGGTCACCACAAGGTCGGCTTCCGCCCACTGCTTTGCCAGCTCTGCCCGGTGAGCAGCGTCACCGTCCACGGCCACGCAGGAAAGCTGCGGCGTGAACTTCTGGCATTCCTCCTGCCAGTTGAGCACCAGCGATGCCGGGCAGACGATGAGGCTGGGCAGGCGCTGGCCGCTTTCCTTCATGGCCAGCAGGTAGCTGAGCACCTGCACGGTCTTGCCAAGGCCCATATCGTCGGCCAGAATGCCGCCCATGCCGTAGCCGTCCAGCGTGCGCAGCCAGCGGTAGCCATCCCGCTGGTACTTGCGCAGCACATTGTGCAGGCTTTCCGGCGGAGTATACTCGCTGTCCTTCACGGCGTGAAAGCTGCGGCTGATGCGGCGGAACGCATCGTCGCGGTTGAAACGCAGGCCGTTCTGGCCCGAGAGCGCCCAGTCGAGACTGGGTGCACGGTAGAGCGGCAGCTCGGCGTGGCCGCTCTTGAGCTTGGCCCCGGAAAGTTCCAGTGTATCGTTCAGTTCGTCCAGCCCTTCCAGACTGTCGTCCAGCCGCAGCAGACGGCCGTCCCGCAGGCGGTGGTAGCGCTTTTTCTGGTGCAGGGAACGCAGCAGGTCTTTCAGCTCTGCCACCGGGAACTCGCCGGTATCCACTTCCAGATCCAGCACACTGCCGTGCACAGAAACGCCCACCGTGATGCGGGGCGGCGCGGCCTGCAGGCTGCGGAAGGCATCCGTCAGGTATACTTCACCCTCGGCCAGCAGGGCCGGCACGCCCTCCTCCAACATGCGGTAGATCTCGTCCTCGTCAGCGGTGCCGTACACTTCCTCTCTGCCGCCCACACCGGGCTGCAGATAAGAGGCCAGCAGCCGCTTTGCCCGGCTCTCGGCGCGCACATCCCGCAAAAGCCCTGCCGGAGACGGCACGAACGGCGTGACCTTATCCTCCCCGTACAAAAACTCCGCGTGTGCTTCGATGCGGAAGCTGTCCGGTGCGTCCAGATAGAACTGCACCACCGGTTCCAGCGGGATCTGGTTCAGCAGCAGACGTTCCGGGTCCACGATGTTCAGCTTGCTGCCCAGCTCCGGCAGCACATAGCTGCAAAAGGCCGTGGCATCTGCGCTGGTAAAGAACAGGCTTTTGCCGCCCAGCGCCTGCAATGCGGGCAGGATGCGGGTGCACCCGGGCCGCTGCAGCCGCCAGAGCGTATCCTCGCTGAACAGGTAATCATAGTCAAGGCCCTGCACAGCGGAAAGTGCGGGTTCGCCTTCCACCTGCACACCGCCGCGGCGGCGCTCCACGGTCATGGTAATGACGGGCAGACCTTCCCGCAGCTCGTACCCGCCCAAAAAACCGGTATGCTCGTACAGCTGCACAAGGTCATCAAAGATCTCGCCGGTCAGGATCATGCCTCCCGCCGGGCCTTGTTCGGCCCCGCCGTACACCCGCACGGCGGCTTTGTCCATGCTCTGCCTTGCGTTCACCTGACGGCGCAGCAGCTGCAAAAGCGCACGGGACTCTTCATCAAAGGCATCCCACCGGTGCACAAAAGCCAGTGCCTTGCCGTAGCTGACGCTTTTGCCCATCTCGACGGCTTCCATCAGGTTCGGGATGCTTTTTACCACATACTGCCGCCCGCCGTCCGAGATGCGCAGCCGCAGCCATGGCTGTGCGCCGGGCACGAGGGTCAGCTCCGGTTCCAGATGGGCAAAGCCGGTGCGCTGGGCGGTCTCGTCCACGCCAAGGTTTTCAAGGGCTGCTTCCTTATAGGTATCCAGCAGCCTGCGGGCCTCGTGATCCGACACCGGCGTTTCGCCGTGCCACTTTTTGCCAAACAGCATTTCCAGCCCGGAGGCATAGCTGTCCCGCCGGGCCGGTTCCGGGGCAAGGCCCGCCGCGCCGCGCACAACACCGGGAATAGCATCCGGCTTTGCCGCCGGTGCAGGGGCATTCTTTTCGGCATCGTCCAGCAGCAATGCGCCGATATGCTTGCAGTAGGTGCCCTCGCCGTTCTGGTTATACGGGCAGCTGCAGGACGCACTGACAAAGCTGCCGTTCTCCCGCAGCCATGCCTGCGTATAGTAATAGCTGCCGCCGCTGCCCTGTACCATGGCCGAAATATGCCGCACGCCATCGGCGTTCACGGTGCAGGTGCTCTGCTGGATGCGCTTGCGGTATTTCTTGGCCCGCTCAAAAATGTTATCGCCCAAAAGCGTGCGGATCTCGTCTGCATCCATGGCTGTTTCCTCCCGGTTTGGCTGTAAAACCTTCTAATTTTATAAGAATACCGCACCCGGTGCCGGGATGCAAGGGGCAAAATCGCAGCGGCAGCGCCGCAAACGCGCCAGCGAGCAAAACAGCCCCCGCCGTTTTCACGGCGGGGGCTGTTTTTACGCTTATAGCGTTCAGGCCTCAGAAATCTGTGCCGGGGCTTCGGCAGGGGTTTCCGCCTGCGCAGCCTGCTGCTCGTCCAGCAGCTTTTCCAGCTGATACCAGCGGGTCAGTGCGTAGGGACGTGCCACATAGCGGCCGGGCTTGAAGGTCACCGTCTCGGTGCCGTCGTCGTTCTGCTCGTGGTAGTCCTTCAGCAGGCCCTGCTCCACACACCAGCGGGCAGCGGCCTGTGCGTCGGCATCGTTCTGCCCAATGTCTGCGTACAGCTCGGTGCTTACCGGTGCCGGGCAGTTGGCACGCTTCCACAGGCCGAGAGCCAGTTCCATGCGGTTGGCGGGCACATAGCCATAGGTGCCTTCCAGCCATGCGCGGGTACCCAGCAGATAGGCCGTGCCGCCAATGAGGGCACCGGCGATGACGGCACCTGTGCCGCCGTCATCGGCAGGTTCCGGGTCGGGTTCCGGCTCTACCGGGGCGTTCACCGTAAAGGTGACGGTCACCGGGCTGGCGGGCATACTGAAGGTAGCTGCCAAATCGGAATCAGCTGTCACTTCAACGGTGGTCTGCTCGGGCAGCAGCTGCGTCACGACCCACTGGCCGAAGGTATAGCCATCCGGCAGGGTGGCTGCATCAAACTTCAGGGTCACGAGCTGTTCCGGCTCTGCGAAAAGTGTGGTGGTGCTGGTGCGGTCGGGCTTCGGGTTCTCGTCGGTGCCCGTGGTGTCCGGAACAGACACGGTAACGGGAGCAGCATCTTCCGCAAATGCAACATCAGCGGGCAGCTGCACCTGCACGCGGTAAGCACGCGGAATGACCGGCTTGCTCTCAGCAGAAGCTTCAATGGTCACAGCGTTGGCAGGCATGGTAAAATGTGCCGGGTCATCGTCGGCGGCATCGATAACGCCATCCGGCAGCTCGGCGGTATTCCAGCTCCAATGGGAGCCATTTTCACCGGCAAATGCAAGCTGAACCGTGTCGCCCGCCTTTGCGTAATAGTAGTAGGTGCCATCCTCATTTTCGGCGGTGTCGCCGTACTGCTTGCCGCCCTTGATGGTGATTTTGTACTGGTCCACAGCGGTAACGCTTACCGGCTCGGAGGGCATGGTAAAGGTAAGCTCGTGCTCGGCAGAGCCGTTGACCTTGCTGCCGGTGGCTTCACCGTTGATGGTAAGGTCGTTATCCGTTGTCCAGTTTGCAAAAACGGTGTCCGGGCTGTCTGCAGCCGGGGCGGTGGCAGCAGGGGCGTTGGCCGTAATGGTCACCGGTTTTCCGCATTCCACAAGGTCGCTCGTTGTCAGGGTTTTCTCGTCCTCGCCAAGGTCTGCTTTTGCCGTTGCATTTTGGGCGGTAACAGTGTTCTGTGCAATCAGGCAACGGTATTCTTGGCTATTTGGGAATTGCGCTCCCATGCCAATTGTATATCCCGGATTCAGGCTGACAAGTTTAAGCTTTTGCTGATAGGGAACGTAACTGCCGTCATATCCGTCCGGCGTTTCCACCGTGATTTTTCGTCCGTTGCTGGGGTTTTCTACCAGAACTTTCAGTTCCTGATCATAGTCCCGTCCGATCAAGACTGCGCTATCATAGTAGCTATCACCGTACTCCTTTTTTCCGAGATAGATATCCGCTTCCGTGCCCGAAATGGTTCCTCCATTGATTTTCGGTTGATATGAACGATATGCACCATCTTCATCATAAAGGCCATACTTGCCTCTGAGTTCGCCGCCATTAACCGTAACACTTCCACCACTGGTTTTTATCGCACTTCCGTTCGGCGCTATGACCGTGCCTGCATTGATTTCTACATAGCCCTTTTTGCGATAAATTGCCGCAGAATCGCTGGCTGCATTCTGAATCTTCGTTGTACTATATGTTTCATCAATATAGCATTCTCCATTGTCTATGCCGATTGTAGAATTATCAGACCCGTTTTTTGTATTGGAACTGATGAAGGTTCCTCCATGAATCCATGTTTTAGAAGCATGAGAAGAATATCCATCAAAGTAAGTATATACCACACAACCATCACTCGTATGGGTACCGCCATTGATCGTAAGTTCTTCTTCATTAAAAATACCACCCTGTGTGGTCACATTATTCAATGTAATCTTGCCGTTGTTTCCATAATGTGAGTTGTTGATCCAGCTGTAATAGGTTCCGCCGTTGACAGTAACGGTTCCGCCTTCCATTCCGATGGACGCAAGTTCACTATTTTCGCCCACTGCAGTTGCCGTAACATTGTTCAGCGTAACCTCTGCGTCGCGAACTGTTATCGCACCGCTGTTTTCATAATCCTCAAGATCTGTTTCCGTTCCATAAAAGTCACTGTTCGCTATCTCTACATCGCCGTAATCTATAACCACTGCTCGGTGTCCCGTTGCGGTGACCTGTTCCATGGAGACCTTTGTGGTATAGGATGCATTGCCTGCATAAAAATCAAAAGTGTCACTCTGCGTTGTGTATGTGCCGCCGACCACATTTATTTTCCATTCCGGCAAACTATTGTTTCTATTATCAGAGTACAAAAAAGTTCCGGCCTGACCTGTTACAGTCGTACCCGTACCATTGATGGTCAGTTTCGGAACCTTCTTGACATACAGCAATCCTTTCGTGTCGTACCAATCGCCTGTTACCGTATAATTCACGTTGCCGACAATGTTGATCGTGACCGGCTCGGTGCTCTCAATGGTGATTTGCTGCGTGTAATCATCGCGCAGAATGTATTCGCCCCCATTGCGAATCGTCTCTCCGCCCGTCAGCACCGTGCCTGTGACTGCCGCCCGCGTGCTTATGCTGCTTTCAGGGTCTGTCGCCGTCCCCCCCCGAGGGCAAATGCATTCACCGGGAGAACAGAAGCCATCATGCACGCCGCAAGCGCTGCACTGATGAACCGCATGCCAGATTTTCTCATGGTTCAAATCCTCCATCTTTCGTTGTTTTTTCTGCCAAAAAGGCAGGTTTACACCTAAAGTATAGCACCTGCGGGATAAAATGCAATATGTCCGCTATGCCTGATACAGACGAATTTTGTGTATGTTTTTTCAGCAGAATGCCAAAAGGGCCGCTGCACATTCCTGTGCAGCGGCCCTTTGCCGGTACAAATGATTCTGCCGTCACTGCGGGGCAGAGCCCTGCTCGGTGTCGGTCTCCATGGCGCGCTCACGGATCTTTTCCAGCGTCTGCTCACTGAGGATATGCTCTGCCTTGCAGGCATCTTCGGCGGCAGTCTTTTCGTCCACACCCAGCTGCATAAAGAAGTGGGTCAGCAGACGGTGACGGCCATAGATACGCTCTGCGATCTCGCGGCCTGGTGCCAGCAGGGTCAGGTTGCCCTCGCCGTCCACCGCGATATAGCCGTTCTCGCGCAGCTTCTTCATGGCAATGCTGACGCTGGCTTTGGTAAAGCCCAGCTCATTGACCACGTCAATGGAGCGCACTTTGCCCATACGCTGACTCAGCATCAGGATCGTTTCAAGATAATCTTCTGCGGATTGGTGGATCTGCATGGTATGTTTGCCTCCTGTCTGTGCCGGGATGCAAAGCACCACGGTTTCATATAGTACAAGATATCACACTTTTTGCCGATGTGCAAGCAATTCGCGGAAGTTTGTTAAAACAAACCAAATTTATCCTGCACAAATCTGCTGTTTTGCCGGTTTTTAGTCGGCCGCGTTTTGTGCAAAGGCGATAAATTATTTTGCTTCCAGATATGCCGCCGGGCCGGACTGGTACAGGTCGCCGCCGTGGGCATCCAGGATCACTGTCAGCGGCATATCCTTCACAGTCAGGCGGCGCACGGCTTCACAGCCAAGGTCCGGCCATGCGATCACTTCCAGCGTCTGCACGCTTTTTGCCATCAGCGCACCAGCCCCGCCAAGCGCTGCCAGATACACAGCCCCGTTGCGCACCACAGCTGCCTTTACAGTATCGTCCCGCTTGCCCTTGCCGATCATGATCTTATTGCCAAGGTCCAGCAGGCGCGGGCTCATGGCATCCATGCGGCCGCTGGTGGTGGGTCCCGCCGAGCCGATCACCTGGCCCGGGCGTTCCGGCGTGGGGCCAACGTAGTAGATAGCGCTGCCGGTCAGATCAAAGGGCAGCGGTTCGCCTTTTTCCAGCGCTTCGGTCATCCGCCTGTGGGCCTGATCGCGGGCAGTGTACACCACGCCGGAAAGCAGCACGGTGTCGCCCGCCTTGAGCGGGGCAAGGTCCTCGGCCGTGCAGGGAGTCGTCAGTCTGTATTCCATCTTTGCCCCTCCTTACAGTTCCGCGCTTGCACGGCGGGTCACATGGCAGGAAACATTCACCGCCGCAGGCAGGCCCGCCACATGGGTTGGCATCTGCTCAATGGCAAGGCCCAGACAGGTGGTCCTGCCGCCAAAGCCCTGCGGGCCGATGCCCAGCTCGTTGATGGCGGCAAGCAGCTCCTGCTCCAGCTGTGCGTAATAGGGGTCGGGGTTCGGCACATCCAGCGGACGCAGCAGGGCCTTCTTTGCCAGATACGCCACCTTGTCAAAGCTGCCGCCCACGCCGATGCCCAGCACGATGGGCGGGCAGGGGTTGGAGCCTGCCAGCTTCACCGTGTCCAGCACGAACTTTTTGAAGCCCTCCACGCCGTCGGCAGGCTTGAGCATTTTGATCTGGCTCATGTTCTCGCTGCCAAAGCCCTTGGGTGCCACCGTGATGCGGCAGCCCTCGCCGTCCACCAGATGCACTGTGATGGCCGCCGGGGTGTTGTCGCCGGTATTGCCCCGGCGCAAAGGGTCTGCCACGATGCTCTTGCGCAGGTAGCCGTCGGTGTAACCCCGGCGCACGCCCTCATGGATGGCAGCTTCAAAGCTGCCGTCAATGTGCACATCGGTGCCAAGCTCCACAAACACGCAGGCCATGCCGGTATCCTGACAGATGGGCAGGTTTTCTTCTTTTGCGGCGGAAAGGTTCGACCACAAAAGGTCGAGAGTGCTCTTTGCCAGCGGCCACGGCTCTTCCTGCCGGGCCTTGTCCAGCGCCGCCTGCACGTCCTGCGGCAGGCGGGTGTTGGCTTCGATGCACAGCCGTGCAACAGTATCCGTGATCTCCTGTGCGGAAATGGTTCTCATAAACGCTTCCTCCGCTTACAGACGGGCAACGCCGGTCTCGCGGGCAGCCTTTGCCACGGCATTTGCCACAGCTTCGGCCACGCGGGGGTCGAACGCGCCGGGGATGATGTTCTCCTCGCTGCGGTCGGCATCGGTGATGAGGTCGGCGATGGCGTAGGCTGCAGCCAGCTTCATCTCATTGTTGATGTCCCGGGCGCGGACGCTCAGTGCGCCCTTGAACAGGCCCGGGAAGCACAGCACGTTGTTCACCTGATTGGGGAAGTCGCTGCGGCCGGTGGCCATCACCCGCACGCCGCCGGCCTTGGCCTCGTCCGGCATGATCTCCGGGGTGGGGTTGGCCATGGCAAAAACGATGGCATCCTTGTTCATGGTCCTGCACAGCTCAGTGGTCAGGATGCCGGGCTTGGAAACGCCGATGAACACGTCGGCACCTTCCAGTGCTTCCTTCAGGCCGCCCTTGACCTGACGGGGATTGGTCACCTCGCCCAGCCAGTTCTTGTGGGCTTCGGCGCTGTTGCAGCCCTTGTACAGGGTGCCGAACTGGTCCACTGCAATGATGTCCTTTGCACCGGCGGTCATGAGCATCTTGATGATGGCAGTGCCGGCAGCGCCGGGGCCGTTCAGCACGATGTGCACATCTTCCATCTTCTTGCCCACCACACGCAGGGCGTTGATGAGGGCAGCAGTAACGACGATAGCAGTGCCGTGCTGGTCATCGTGAAACACAGGGATGTCCAGCTCACGCTCCAGCGTTTCTTCGATCTCAAAGCACTCGGGGCTCTTGATATCCTCCAGATTGATGCCGCCAAAGGTGGGCGCAATGGCCTTGCAGGCTGCAATCACGCTGGCAGCGTCGTGGGCATCGATGCAGATGGGGAAGGCATCCACGCCGCCGAACTCCTTGAACAGCACCGCCTTGCCCTCCATGACCGGCAGACCGGCTTCCGGGCCGATATCACCCAAGCCCAGCACGGCGGTTCCGTTGGAAACGACAGCCACCATGTTGCCCTTGAAGGTGTACTTATACACGTCGTCGGGGTTTTCCTTGATCTTGCGGCAGGGTTCGGCTACACCGGGAGTGTAGGCGGTGGACAGGTCATCGCGGGTGGCGACCTCCACCTTGCTTACGATGCCCACCTTGCCCTTGTGGGTCTCGTGCATTTCCAGAGCAGCTTTATTGTAATCCATTTGAATTTCCTCCAATATCTTACCGTCCTCGCCCTCTCCATTGCACAGCGATGACGGAAGGAGGAACTCCTCCAGTCTCGCATACGCTCGACAGCCCCCTCAGGGGGGGCCTTATGTTCCCGGGAAGGCTCACTTATTTTTATTGTAACAGAACCGCCCGCCCATTTCCACCGGTTTTGGTCACTTTTGCGCCTGTAGACGGGCAAAAGTGATACAAACCTGCCGCAGGATTTGTGGAAATTTTGCAAAGAACTTTCCTTTTGCCGTCAGAACGTATATAATAAATGGGTATCTGTTCTGCCTGTACCGGTCTTTTGCTGTGCATCAGGCCGATTTTTATGGAGGTATTTCTTTTGAAAAACAACACAAAAAAACTCCTGTGCATCCTGCTGGCCATCGCCGCAGCGGTGTGCGTCATTTTTGCCTGTTTCATGCTGACAAAGCACAAGCAGACCGACAGCGCTTCTTCAGCTGCCGCATCCGTCTCGCAGTTTGGCTCTGTTGCCGACTTCGACTACGAGGCCTTTGATTACAGCGCTGGTCTGGACGAAAACGGCTATTGGAGCGGCATCAAAGCGCTGGACTATGTGACCCTGCCGGAGGACTTCGGCTCCATCGCCCTGAAGGAGAACGACCTGACCCCCACCGAAGATGAACTGCAGCAGCAGGTGGACAACCTGCTGAACCAGTACACCTCTTCCCAGCCCGTTACCGGCCGTGCCGCCCAGAGCGGAGATGTTGCCAACATCGATTACACCGGCACCGTGGACGGCGTGGCCTTTACCGGCGGCACTGCCACCGGCTACGACCTGACCCTTGGCAGCGGTTCCTTCATCGATGGCTTTGAGGACCAGATCATCGGCCACAATGTGGGCGATACCTTTGATGTGACCGTCACCTTCCCGGACGGCTACGGCGATTCCACCGATGCCGAGGGCAACACGATCACCCTCAGCGGCAAGGAAGCCGTGTTCAGCGTGACGCTG
>ERZ791843.1051-NODE-1051-length-12567-cov-5.94397_pt1 | contig 12567 bp, 8 predicted proteins | sample MGYA00510290_ERZ791843 | MGnify/ENA primary metagenome ERZ791843 (study PRJEB30046, sample SAMN00715254) | human gut metagenome | study: EMG produced TPA metagenomics assembly of the A metagenome-wide association study of gut microbiota in type 2... | reverse complement strand
GCAGCTTCTGCATGATGGAAGCCATCTTCTCCATGCCGGTCAGGCCGGGGAACTCAAAGCTGTCCACCTTGTTCAGGTAGCGGCCATACTGTTTATAGATCTCTTCCAGACGCTGCTTGATGGAGGAACCGATGCTGCGGTAGTAAGCGGCCATTTCGCAGATCAGCATGGAACCGATGACGGCATCCTTATCGCGTACATAGGGGCCGGCCAGATAGCCGTAGCTTTCCTCGAAGCCAAAGATGAAGCGATCCACCTCACCGGCAGCTTCCAGATTTGCGATCTGGTCGCCGATCCACTTGAATCCGGTCAGCACGCTGCGCATCTCCACGCCGTAGTGTGCGGCAATGGCATCGGCCAGAGGAGTGGACACGATGGACTTGACTGCCACCGGGTTTGCGGGCATGGTGCCCTTTTCAATGCGGCCTGCGCAGATGTAATCCAGCAGCAGAGCGCCCATCTCGTTGCCGGATACCAGCTCATAGCTGCCATCCGGGCACTTCATGGCAATGCCCACGCGGTCGGCATCGGGGTCGGTGGCCAGCATCAGGTCTGCACCGGTCTTGGTTGCCAGCTCCAAGCCCAGCTTCAGAGCCTCGAAAATTTCAGGGTTCGGGTAGGAGCAGGTGGTAAAGTAGCCGTTAGGGTACTCCTGCTCGGGCACGATGGTGATATCGGTGATGCCCATATCGTTCAGCACATGAGTGACAGGCACCAGACCGGAACCATTCAGCGGGCTGTACACCAGCTTCAGGCCGGCAGTCTTGCACAGGCCCGGGCGCACCTGACGGGCCTCAATGGCATCATACAGTGCCTTCTTGCAGTCGTCGCCCACAAAGCGGATCAGGCCCTGCTCCACGCCCTCAGCAAAGGAAATGTACTTTGCGCCGGTGAGCACATCGGTCTTCTGGATCTCATCGTACACGATGGCGGCAGCATCATCGGTCATCTGGCAGCCATCCGGGCCGTAGGCCTTGTAGCCGTTGTACTTGGCCGGGTTGTGAGAAGCCGTGACCATGATGCCAGCATTGCACTGGTAGTAACGGGTAGCAAAGCTCAGTGCAGGCACAGGCATCAGAGCATCGTAAATGCGCACCTTGATACCGTTTGCCGCCAGAACGCCTGCGGCGGTCTTGGCAAAGATATCGCTCTTCAGGCGGCTGTCGTAGCTGATAGCCACAGTCTGGCTGCCGCCCTGAGTCTTGACCCAGTTTGCCAGACCCTGCGTGGCCTGACGCACAACATAGATATTCATACGGTTGGTGCCAGCGCCCAGAACGCCGCGCAGACCAGCGGTGCCAAACTTCAAAGCCACAGCAAAGCGGTCCTTGATCTCGTCATCATTTCCCTCGATCTTGGCCAGCTCCGGCTTCAGATCAGCGTCTTCCAGCTCTGCAGCCATCCAGCGCTTATATTCATCCAAATACATCTTGCACACCTTACCTTTTGTAAATTTTTCCGCAAAAAAGAACAGGTTTGGTTAAACCTACTTATAATATAAACTCTCCGCATCCATGTGTCAATTGCGTAATCTGCAACAAGATTTGCAGTTCAAAACCAGCATATGGCACAAAAATCCAAGTTTTTCCCGGTAAAGTCGGGAACCGTCCCGGCCTCGCATGCATTTTCCAGCAGTTCATAACTCTGGCCTGCATCGTCCAGAACGTCCAGCCACTGCTCCAAACCGATGCTGTTTTCACACAGGTAGCGCAGCAGCTGCATTGCCCGGGCAAAACTGTCCTGCAGCAGCACCGCGCTGCGGCGCACCCGGCCATCCTGCTCCTGCCGCAGCTCCATTACAACGCCCTGCGCAGCGGCGGCACCGCAATATACAAGGGTGTGGGCATGCTGCAGCCCTTCCAGTTCTGAATATGTACGGATATAGCGGCAGTATTCTTTGCTCATCATGGAAAACTCTCTCCTCTCTATCGCATTGACATCTTTCCTGCCCTTTACTATAATGAATTCAGAAGTATTTTTGTGTCGAAGTATGACATAATCATCCAATATTTTCCACTTTTGCCAATTCTTTTCCGTCATATCATCCGCTGGGATAAGGGAGAACAACATGTATTCTGTTACCAGAAGCTTTGGTCTGAACGGCCTGAGCGGCTTTGCCGTGGCAGTGGAGGCCGACATTTCCGGCGGTCTGCCCGCCTTTTCCATCGTGGGCCTGCCGGATTCCGCTGTGCGTGAAAGCGCCGACCGTGTGCGCGCCGCCATCAAAAATCTGGGCTTCAAGTTCCCGGACCGGCGCATTACCATCAATCTTGCCCCGGCGGATGTGCGCAAGACCGGCCCGGTGTACGACCTGCCGCTTCTGCTGGCAGTGCTCACTGCCAGCGGCCAGCTGGAGGATGTGCCTGCCGACGCGGCATTTCTGGGCGAACTGGCACTGGACGGCACCCTGCGGCCGGTTTCCGGCGTGCTGCCCATGGCGCTGGCTGCAGCAGAAAATGGCATCCACGCCCTGTATGTACCTGCCGAGAATGCCGCCGAAGCAGCCGAGGCCTGTGCCGACAGCATGGCCGTCTACCCCGCCCACACGGCACGCGAAGTTGTAGATGCCCTGCGCAGCATCTCCCCGCTTGCCCCGGCGGCTGTTGTTCCCTTTGACCCTGCAGACGCATGGGCACAGGTGCCGGATTTTGCGGACGTGATGGGCCAGTCGCTGGCGCGGCGGGCTATGGTCATTGCTGCCGCAGGCGGACACAATGTTTTGCTCATTGGCGCACCCGGCACCGGCAAATCCATGCTGGCAAAGCGTCTGCCCGGCATCCTGCCGCCGCTCACCCGCGAGGAAGCCGTGGAGACCACTAAAATTTATTCCATTGCAGGGCAGCTGCCGCAGGGCCGGGGCCTGATCTCTGCACGGCCTTTCCGCAGCCCGCACCACTCGGCCAGTGCCGCGGCTCTGGCTGGCGGCGGCGCACAGTTCCGGCCCGGCGAGTGCAGCCTTGCCAACTGCGGTGTGCTGTTTTTAGACGAATTGCCGGAGTTCTCCCGCGAGAGTCTGGAAGTACTGCGCCAGCCGCTGGAGGACGGCCAGATCACCGTGAGCCGCGCGGCAGGCAGTGCCACCTATCCCAGCCGCTTCCAGCTGGTAGCCGCCATGAACCCCTGTAAGTGCGGCTACTACGGCCACCCCACCCGGCAGTGCACCTGTTCGCCCAGTGCTGTGCGGCAGTACCGCAGCCGTGTGTCCGGCCCGCTGCTGGACCGCATCGACCTGTGCGTGGAGATGGACCCCATCGCCTTTGACGAGCTGCACGCCGTCGTCCCTTCCGAGAGCAGCGCCGATCTGCGCAAACAGGTGCTTACCGCCCGGGCCATTCAGGCAAAGCGCTATGCTGCCCCGGGTTTTGAGGGTGTGCTCTGCAACGCCCAGCTCACCGCCGGGCAGGTGCGGCGTGTCTGCCGCATGACCCCCGCCGCCGAGCGGCTGCTGCGTGCCTCCTACGACGCTTTGGGCCTTTCCGCCCGCGCCCATGACCGCATCCTTCGGGTGGCCCGCACGGTGGCCGATCTGGCAGGCAAACAGCTGCTGGATGAGGACTGTGTGCTGGAAGCCCTGCAGTACCGGGCACAGGAAAAAGTGGAAGTATAAAAGCTTCTCCGTCTTTGCTTCGCAGATCCGCCTTTCCCGAAAAGGGAAGGGTTTGTGCAGCTTACCGTTACGCACAAAAAAGCCATCTGTATCTTTCCAAATGCTCAATACGAGCAGAAGATCACAGATGGCTTTTTATAATTGCTTTTTAGAATCTGCGCCATGTATCCGGCAGGAACAGCACCAGCATCGGGAAGATCTCCAGACGGCCGGCCAGCATGTCGAAGATCATCACCAGCTTTGCAGGGTTCGTAAAGCTGCCAAAGTTCATCATGGGGCCTACCTGCGCAAGGCCCGGGCCGATGTTGTTCAAAGTAGCTGCAATGGCTGTGAAGTTCGTCACCATATCAAAGCCATCCAGACTGATGAGCAGGAAGGATACCACGAAGATGAAGAAATACGCGCCCATAAACACATTGGTGGTGCGGATGGTCTCGTGGTTGAGCAGCTTGCCGTCCATGCGGACGGGGGCCACCACCTGCGGGTGCAGTGCCTGCTTGAGCTCCTTGCCCAAGGTCTTGCCCAGAATGAGGAGGCGGCTCACCTTGATGCCGCCGCCGGTGCTGCCTGCGCAGGCACCAATGAACATGAGCACCACCAGAATTTCTTTGGAGAGGGTGGGCCACAGGTCAAAGTCACAGCTGGAAAAGCCAGTGGTCGTGATGATGGAGCCCACCTGAAAGGCTGCCTGACGCAGCGCTTCGCCAAAGTTGTTGTAGATGCTGTAGATGTTGGCCGTGATGAGACCCACCGCTGCCAGGATCACCACAAAGTAGCCGCGCACCTCCTCGCTGATGACGCGGTTGAATTTGCGCAGCAGCAGCAGGAAGTAGGCATTGAAGTTGACGCCGAACAGGATCATGAAAATGGTCACGACCCACTGGATGTAGGGAGAAAAGCTGGTAAAGCTGTCGTTCTTGAAGCCGAAGCCGCCGGTGCCCGCCGTACCGAAGGCCGTGAGCATGGACTCAAACAGCGGCATGCCGCCCAGCAGCAGGAATACCACCTCCAGCACGGTGAGTGCAAAATAGATGCCGTACAGGATCTTTGCGGTAGACTGCACCTTGGGCACCAGCTTATCCACCTGAGGGCCGGGGCTTTCTGCCTTCATCAGGTTGACGTGGGAGCCGCCGGTCAGGGGCAGCAGGGAGAGCAGGAACACCAGAACGCCCATGCCGCCGATCCAGTGGGTGAAGCTGCGCCAGAACAGGATGCCCTTGGGCAGATCCTCCACCCCGGGCAGGATGCTGGCACCGGTGGTGGTAAAGCCGGACACCGTCTCAAACAGGGCGTCCACCGGGTTCGGGATGCAGCCCGTCACCACAAACGGAACGGCACCCACGATGGAAATGACGATCCAGCTCAGTGAGGTAGCAGCAAAGCCCTCCCGCATATAGAATACCTTGCTTTGGGGCTTGATGCCGCGCAGGGCGTAGCCGATGGCGGCGCTGACTGCCGCCGTGATCAGAAACACGCCCAGCACGAACCATTCGCCGTAGATCCAGCTGGCCGCTGCGGGCAACAGCAGCAGCGCACCCTCGATCAGCATGACATAGCCCAGCAGACGGAAAACGATCGCATAATTCATAGTCTGCCTCCGTCAACCCTCTGCGCCCTTGTCCAGAATATCGCGCAGGTCATGCAGACCATGCTCCAGCGTGACCACGATCACATTGTCGCCCACCTGGATCTGGTCGCCGCCGCGCGGGATCAGGATCTGATGGCCGCGGGTGATGCAGCACAGCAGCAGATTCTTTTTCAGGTGCAGCTGGCTCAGGGGGACACCGGTGGCAGCGCTCTTCTCGTGGACGGTAAATTCCAGCGCTTCCACGCGGTCGTCCAGAATGCGGTACAGCGTCTTGATGTTGCTGCCCGCTTCGTTCTGCAGTGCACGCACATACTGCACGATGTAATCGCAGGTCATGTACTTGGGGTAGACCACGCTGCCCAGATCCAGACCGGCCAGAATATCATCAAATTCCAGACGGTTGACTTTGGTGACCAGCTTGCCGTTGGAGTGCTTTTTGGCAAACAGGGTCAGCAGCACATTCTCCTCGTCGATGTTGGTCAGGGCCACAAAAGCCTCGGTGGACTCCATGCCCTCCGAGAGCAGGAATTCGCGGTTGGAGCCGTCCTCGTTCAGGATCTGTGCGCCGGGCAGCTGCTCGGCCAGCTCCATGCAGCGGGCAGGGTCGCGCTCCACGATGCGCACACGCACGTGGTTTTCCAGCAGCTCCTGGCTCAGATAGAAGGCGATGGCACCGCCGCCCACGATGAAGGCATTGCGCACCGGGCGCACCGGCAGGGGGATGCGCTGGAAGAACTCGTGGGCCTTTTCCTGTGTTGCAAGGAAGGTGACCTGATCGCCGTTCTGCAGTACAAAGTTACCGTTCGGGATGATCACGCCGCCGCTGCGCTCCACTGCACACACCAGAATGTCGCTCTTCAGACGGGTGGGAATCTCGCGGATGGCCACGCCATCCAGCCCCTGCTCTGCGGTGAGTGCAAACTTGATCAGCCGCACACGGCCGTCTGCAAAGGTGTCGATCTTGCTTGCACCCGGGAAGCGCAGCAGATGGGAGATCTCCTTTGCTGCAGCCATTTCCGGATTGATGATGGCCGAAATGCCGATCTGCTTTTTGATAAAGTCCAGCTCATGACTGTAGGACGGGTTGCGCACACGGGCAATTGCATGGCAGTGGCCCGCCTTTTTGGCAAACATGCAGCACAGCAGGTTCAGCTCATCCGAACCGGTTACGGCAATGAACACATCCGCGTCTTCAATGCCGGCCTCTGCCAGCGTGGTGATCGAGGAACCGTTGCCCACGATGCCCAGCACATCGTAGCTTTCAGTCAGGTGCTCCACACGTGCTTTGTTGGTATCCACAATGGTCACATTATGGTCTTCCTCACTGAGCTGCCGCGCCAGCGCAGTACCAACCTTGCCGCCGCCCACCAGAATGATCTTCATAACAAGTCCTTTCTCTTTCCGCGTCCCTTCTGCCGGGACAGCACAAATCCATCATAGTATACCATATCTCCTGCCAAAGTTCCACTGTTTTCCACATTATGCAACAAAAACCTGCCAAATGACGCAAAAAAGCCCCGGGAGATACCGTCCCGGAAGCTTTTATTTCATTTAATAGCGCGCCACGCCGTCCTTCGTTACAAGGGCATACACCAGCGGGGCTTCCTCCGGCTTCTCAGGGCCGTATCCAAGGCCGCTGCGGTACTCGGCGGCGGCAGCTTCAAACTTATCGGCTGCGCCGTAGAAGGTGGCAAGGCTCTCGCCCTTCTTTACGTAGTCGCCGCGCTTTTTATGCAGGGTGATGCCGGCGGCAAAATCCAGCGGGTCGCCCTTTTTCTGTCGGCCCGCACCCAGCAGCACGCTGGCAGAGCCGATCTTCTCGGCATCGTTCGCCACAATGTAACCGTCCTGCTCTGCCAGCAGCTCAAAGCTTGCCGCGGGCTGCTCAAACAGGCTGTAATCGTCCAGCACGCGGGTATCGCCGCCCTGCGCCGCAAACATCTCCTTGCACTTAGCAAAGGCAGACCCATCGGCGATCACCGCCTCGGCCATGGCGCGGCACTCGGCAGGAGTGCCCTTATCGGCCAGCACCAGCATGTTCGCCGCCAGCTGCAGGCAGACCTCGGTCAGGTCGGCGGGGCCATGGCCCTTGAGCACATCCATGCTTTCCATGACTTCCAGACTGTTGCCAATGTTATGGCCCAGCGGGGTGTCCATATCGGTGATCATGGCAGCCACCCGGCGGCCGTGATGGGTGCCAATGGATACCATCAGCTTGGCCAGCTCAATGCTCTGGTCTACCGTTTTCATAAAAGCTCCGGTGCCGGTGGTCACATCCAGCAGGATGGCATCCGAGCCGGAAGCCAGTTTCTTGGACATGATGCTGGATGCGATGAGTGGGATGCAGCTGACGGTTGCGGTCACATCCCGCAGGGCATACATTTTTTTATCTGCAATGGCAATGCCCTCGCTCTGGCCAATGACCGACAGGCCGATCCTGTTCACCTGCGCAAAGAACTCCTCCTGTGAGAGGGCGGTTCTGGTGCCGGGCACGCTCTCCATCTTATCAATGGTGCCGCCGGTATGGCCAAGGCCCCGGCCGCTCATCTTGGCGATCTTCACGCCGCAGGCCGCCACGATGGGGGCAATGACCAGCGTGGTCTTGTCACCCACGCCGCCAGTGGAGTGCTTGTCCACCTTGATGCCCGGAATGGGCGAAAGATCCACCATCACACCGCTGTGAGCCATCACATCGGTCAGCTCTGCGGTCTCCTCATCGGTCATGCCGCGCAGATAGACAGCCATCATCCATGCAGCCATCTGGTAATCAGTCACTTCTCCGCTGACATAGCCATTGACGATCTGCTCCAGCTCCTCACGGCTGTGCGTACCGCCATCACGCTTTTTTGCGATCAGATCATAAACGCGCATCGTATCACGCTCCTCGTTTTTTCAATAGTACGACATTATAAGATATAGTATAGCAAAATTTCAAACAAAAGCAAGTATTATTCTGTAAACTTTGCCCAATTTTAAGTCAAAAAGGGCGCAGCCGCCCGGAAAAGCAGCTGCGCCCTTGTTTTGGGATCACGAGTCGTCGTTTTAGCGGGATCCCTTGTCGTAGGGGATGCCCTCTGCCTTGGGTGCCATGCTGTTCTTGGAGGTAAACGCCAGAATGATCATGGACGCCACGAACGGCATCATGTTGTAGATGTTGCTGGACCAGTGCAGCTGTGCCAGGAAGGTGGAGTCTGCAATGTTCGCCAGACTCTTGAACACAGCAAAGAACATGGCTGCGCCAAAGATGTTGAAGGGCTTCCACTGGCCAAAGATCATAACAGCCATGGCAAGGAAGCCTGCGCCGGCCACGCCCACCTCAAAGTTCCAGGTCTGCACCGGGGGCACAATGTAGGCCATGCCGCCGATCGCACCCAGTGCACCGGAAATGACAACACCGGCATAGCGCATCTTGTAGACATTGATGCCCACAGAGTCCGCTGCCTGCGGATGCTCGCCGCAGGCACGCAGGCGCAGGCCAAAGCGGGTCTTGTACAGCACCACGTAGCTGATGATCAGCAGAATGATGCCCAGCGGCACAAAAATGCTCAGTTCCAGCCCGCCGATGCTGAACAGGAAAGGCTTGTTGGAGTAGTTCAGCTTTGCACTGCCGCTATCGCTGAAATACTTGGCAATGACCACCGCAATAGCAGTAGCCAGCAGGTTCAGGGCTGTGCCGCCGATGGTCTGATCCGCCTTCAGGTTGATGGAGGCAAAGGCCAGCAGCAGACTGTACACCATACCGGCCAGTGCCGCCACCAGAACAGAGATCAGCACCACGAGGAAGACCGGCATACTGGAGGGCAGCATGGTCAGGGTGAGAACACCCGCCACACCGCCAATGACCATGATACCTTCCAGTGCAATGTTGATGATGCCGGAGTGCTCACTGAACATACCGCCCAGTGCCACCAGCATCAGAACGATGCCATACAGCAGCGTATATTTGATCAGAAGCAGCATATCACTTGCCCTCCTTTTCGGTTGCAGATTTTGCAGGAGCAGCAGGCTCTGCGTTCACATTGGTTTTATCGGCATTCTTGAACAGCAGTGCGTGGATCTTGCCGCGGAACAGCATGGAGAATGCACACAGGTAGATGATGATACCGCTGATCAGGTCCGAGATCTCAGTGGGGTAATACTTGGTGGAAAGGAAGGAGCCGCCCACCGAGATATGGGAAATGAAGATCGCCGAGAAAATGGTGCCAATGGGGTTGGAGCTTGCCAGCAGTGCAACGGAAATGCCGTTGAATCCCATTGCCGGCAGGCTGGTGGAGTTCAGCGGGTTCCACTGGGACACATTGGACAGATAGTACAGGCCCGCACCAAAACCGGCCAGCGCACCGGCAATGGCCATGGAGAGGATGATGTTCTTCTTCTCGTTGATGCCGGCGTAGCGGGCAGCGCTCTTGTTCAGGCCGACTGCCTTGAGCTCGTAGCCGAAGGTGGTCTTGTTCAGCACCACCCAGATCAGAACTGCCACTGCTGCCGCCAGGAAGATGGCAATGGTGGTGCTGTTGGTCTGGAACAGCTTGTTCAGGCCGAAATCCGGAATGATGGACTGAGCGTAATCGGCGTTCTTGCTGATGTTGATGGTACGGGTGTTGCGCACATCGTACATGGGGCCGGTGCCGTTCTGGTAAATGAGCTCATTGACCAGATACAGGCCGATCCAGTTGAACATGATGGAGGTAATGACTTCGTTGATGTTGAAGTAGGCCTTGAAGAAGCCGGGGATCGCACCCCAGATGCCGCCCAGAATGGTGGCTGCGATCAGACAGACGAACCACGGCAGCTTGAGCATGATGGCGCAGTACAGAGCGCCGTAAGCGCCCAGCGTATACTGACCCGCCGCACCGATGTTGAACAGACCGGTCTTGAAGGCAAAGGCCACGGACAGACCGGTCATAATGAGGGGAGCCGCATTTGCCAGCTCCTTGCCGACACCGTAGGGTGCGTCATGGAAGCCGCCCTTCAGGATGCGCACAAAGCCGTCGCCCCATGCGTGGGCCGGGTTGATGGCCAGCAGCACCAGAAAACCGACCACAAGGCCGATCAGGATGCACAGCAGAGCAGCCAGCACACTGGTGATGGAGCTGTTCAGACTGCTGTGGGAAAGTTTTTTCTTGTTCATGTGTTATTTGCTCTCCTTTCCCTGCTTGCGTGCGCCTGCCATATACAGGCCCAGCTCCTGCACGGTGGTGGTCTTGGGGTCAAATTCGCCCACGACCTCGCCCTCGTACATCACAAGGATGCGGTCGGACAGGTTCATCACCTCGTCCAGCTCCAGACTGACCAGCAGCACGGCCGTACCCTTATCGCGCTCGGCCACGATCTGACGGTGGATGTATTCAATTGCACCAACGTCCAGACCGCGAGTGGGCTGGACTGCCACCAAAAGCTTCGGGTCCTTATCGATCTCACGGGCAATGATGGCCTTCTGCTGGTTGCCGCCGGACATGCTGCGCACGGTGGTCAGGCTGCCCTGACCGCTGCGCACATCATACTGCGCGATCAGCTTATCGGAATATTCGCGCACCTTATCGCTGCGGATAAAGCCGCCCTTCTGGAACTCGGGCTGCCAGTAGCGCTGCAGCACCATGTTGTTTTCCAGACTGTAGTCCAGCACAAGGCCGTGCTTGTGGCGGTCCTCCGGGATATGGCTCATGCCGTCCTTGGAACGCTGACGGATGGACTCGTTGGTGATGTCCTTGCCGTCCAGCATGATCTTACCGCTGCTGATTTTTTCCAGACCGGTCAGGCCGTAGACGAACTCGGTCTGACCGTTGCCCTCGATGCCGGCAAGACAGACGATCTCACCGGCGTGCACCTGAAAAGAGACATTCCGGACTGCATCCTTCTTGTGTTGGGCGCTGTGCATGGTAACGTTTTCCACATCCAGCACCACTTCGCCGGGTTTGGCAGGCTTTTTGTCCACCTGCAGCTGCACATCACGGCCAACCATCATGCGGGAAAGCTCTTCCTTGGTGGTGTCCTTGATGTCCACGGTGCCCATATACTTGCCCTTGCGCAGAACAGTGCAGCGGTCTGCCACCGCCATGATCTCATTGAGCTTGTGGGTAATGAACAGGATGGACTTGCCTTCCTTCTTGAACCCGCGCATGATCTCCATCAGTTCGTCGATCTCCTGCGGGGTCAGCACTGCGGTAGGCTCGTCGAAGATCAGGATCTCGTTGTCGCGGTACAGCATCTTCAGGATCTCAACACGTTGCTGCATACCAACAGAGATATCGCTGATCAGTGCATCCGGGTCCACGCGCAGGCCGTACTTTTCGCTCAGGGCCATCACCTTTTTGCGTGCCTCGGCCTTCTGCAAAAAGCCCATCTTGTTGGGTTCCACCCCCAGAATGATGTTGTCCAGCACGCTGAAGCATTCCACCAGCTTGAAGTGCTGGTGCACCATGCCGATGCCCAGTGCGTTTGCATCATTGGGGTTGCGGATGACAACCTCCTTGCCGTTTTTGCGGATCTGACCAGCTTCCGGCTGGTACAGGCCAAACAGCACGCTCATCAGCGTACTTTTGCCGGCACCGTTCTCGCCCAGCAGGGCATGTACCTCGCCTTTGCGCAGCTGCAGGGTGATATCGTCGTTTGCCTTGATTCCAGGGAACTCCTTGGTAATGTGGAGCATTTCGATCACAAAATCCTCTGCCAATCTGCTCACTCTCCTTTCGTGTCGTTTCGACACCGATACTTCTTTAAGTTCCATTATACCTGATTTGCGGCAATTTGCACATGTCTTTTTTGCTTTTTGGCAGAAAGCACAGATAATAGTATTACTTTTGTACTCTTTTCACGAAGAGTACGCTGCATTTTTCCCGCATTACGCCAATAGAAGACAGAAAAAAGCGGGACACCCCGTTACAGGATGCCCCGCTTTGAAAAGAACTATCGATCGTCCGCAGGCAGGCCTGCCGGACAACAGATTACTGGATGTAGTTGACGGTGGTGAACTCGCTGACGGTGGGCTTGGTAGCGTCGTCGGAGCTGTTATCAACAGTGATCTCGCCGCTCTTGATCTTGCCCTTGACTTCCTCGTACTCGTCGGTGGTGAAGGACTCGAAGTTCCAGCTGTCTGCATCGGTGGGCAGGCCGATATAATCGCCGTCCTCCAGACCGAAGTTGCCATTGGAACCTGCGATGTCGCCCCAGCTGCCGGCCTCGATATCAGCCAGAGCAGTGTTGACAGCCTCGGACAGGCCCTTCATAGCGGAGGTGATGAACGGGTTGTAAGCGTAGGTGCCATCTGCAACGCCGTTTGCACCGATGTAGTTCTGGTCAACGTCAACACCGATGACGTAGCCGTTGTTCTTCAGAGCAGCCTCAACAGCGGAGGTGTAGATGCCGCCGCCGC
>ERZ791843.1045-NODE-1045-length-12633-cov-2.69582_pt1 | contig 12633 bp, 5 predicted proteins | sample MGYA00510290_ERZ791843 | MGnify/ENA primary metagenome ERZ791843 (study PRJEB30046, sample SAMN00715254) | human gut metagenome | study: EMG produced TPA metagenomics assembly of the A metagenome-wide association study of gut microbiota in type 2... | reverse complement strand
GCTATACCTTTGCAGCGTAGTTGTGAAACTACTAAGATTTTAGGTATTAGAACAAGGTAATATTAAAGGATATTAGTTTATAAAATTAAGGTATTGGATTTTAAGATTAGTTTTTAGGAAAAAGGTTGTTTTGACTAGGTATTAGTAAAAAGTAGTTTTCAGGAAACGAGTAAATGAATGATGAAAAAGAAGAATCCCATTTATGGGGATTCTTTAATGGTGGAGCGGAATAATTCGCTCTTTTTTTGTACCCCTATATCGCTGTATGCTATAAGCATGGAGTTGTTCCTATTGGAGCATTTAAGTTTCTGCAAGGGAAACAGTAGTTTCTCCGGCTTGAAACTTTAGTTCCAACGGTGCGAAACTAGAGTTTCTAAGCCTTGAAACTTTGGTTTCCATTACTTGAAACTATTTGTTTCTCGGCGTGAAACACCTGCTGCCAAGGTATAATCTGTTGGCCCTGTCTAAGGGATATATTTTTTAGTAGGTGGATACCGGCTGGTTTTATATACTAATTTGTTTGAAAATGGCTGGTGATAGGTGATAGGTTGGGTGATAGGTTAAGAAACAACCTATCACCGTCGGAAAGTACGATGAATAAACGGTTTGCTTGATGTCGGTGATAGGTGATAGATGATATTGTGTTTTTTATATAGAGAAAGAACGTTTTTATTTTCTATTTTGTAGGCTACTTAAAGTCTGTGTTTTTGAAAAAAAACAATATATTTGCATTCGTAAATATCGATATAGTAAGTGGTTATAGCGATTTCTACGAATTCTGTATTCTTTTTTGATGAGTAGAGTGACAATATGAGTGATAGAATTGACACCATAGTAGCAGGAGTTAACCGGAAGGATGAAAAGATGTGGGGCGATTTCTACGATCGTTTTTATGCTGCTCTATGTGTTTATGTTACCAAGATATTGCCAATTCCCGATGCAGTTGAAGATTTGGTACAGGAAGTCTTTATTTCCGTATGGGAGGGTAAGCGTACCTTCTCTGATATTAAAGAGCTTACCAATTATCTTTATCGTGCCTGCTATAATAATACCTTATTATATATACGCAATAATCAGATTCATGATAGTATTCTAAGTTCCCTTGCTGAAGAATGTCGGCAAGACGAGGATATGATTTATGCATTGACAGTGAAAGAAGAGATCATCCGTCAGTTGTATTTCCATATTGAAGAACTTCCGCCTGAGCAACGCCGGATCATTCCGTTGAGAATCGAAGGGTATACTTGGGAAGAAATAGCGGAACGTCTGGAAATAAGTATCAATACCGTTAAAACTCAAAAGAGCCGTAGCTATAAATTTCTTCGTGAAAAGCTGGGAGACTCTATTCATTCTATAATTCTCTGTTTATTTTTCTAAAAAGAAATAAAGTCAATTTGATACTTCTTTGTCTTTTTATTGATTGATTAAGATTTGTTTTCTTTGTTAAATGTGACCGTATTTCTTCATTTTGATAGCATAATGCTATATCTTTCTCTTTAAAATCCCTCGTTGGATATTCCTTCTCCAAAAAAAGATCATCTTTTTGTCACCCTTTTCTATGAGTTATGTATAGTTATAATAAAGCAAGGATGAAATTGCAATTTAATTAAAAAATAGATAATAAGATGAATAAGTTCGAAAATATATATCAAGATGCTGCTTTAATGAGAAAGTTTCTTTTGGGAGAAGCGAATGAAGCAGAACGGAAAGAGCTTGAAAAACGATTGGCGGAATGCCCGGACTTAAAGAAAGTGTATGAGCAGTTGCAGAATGGTGAAACATTGAAGGCTGCGTTTGGAGAATATAAAGATTATTCATCAAAGAAAGCTTATCAATCTTTCCTTCAGAAAATCGGACGAATGGAGAAGAAGGAACGTAAGCCTTTTATTTCCCGGGTTTGGTGGTATGCTGCTGCGGCTGTCATAGTTCTGGCTGTCGGCCTTTCATTCTATATGTCGAATTTCTATTCGGCAGTAGAGGAGAAGAGAGCTCTTATTCAGCCGGGTACACAACAGGCGCAGTTAACGTTACCTGACGGTAGCATTATTGATGTGGATAAAAAAGAAGTGAATGTGGTAGTAGATGGCGTTCAAGTAAAATATAAGAAAGGAGTGTTGTCTTATCAACCAACCGTTACAACACAACATGAGGAAGAAAGTACCGAAGAAAAGCCGGTTAAATCCAATGAGTTGGTTATACCGCGTGGGGGTGAAAATACCGTAATCCTGGCGGATGGAACTACTGTTCATTTGAATGCCGGCTCCAAACTAACTTATCCGGTACGTTTTGCAGGTAAGCGGAGAGTTGTGGCATTGGAAGGCGAGGCCTATTTTGATGTCGTGAAAGACGAAACACGGCCGTTCATCGTGCAGACTCATCTTGGAGAGGTAACTGTGCTTGGTACTGCCTTCAATATCAATGCTTATACCGATGCGTCTGTTTACACAACGTTGGTACACGGAAAAGTACAGTTCTCTTCATCAAGCATCGGAACTATTATTCTTTCGCCGGGGGAGCAGGCTGTGGTTTCTGCCAACGGTTCGGAAAAACGTATGGTAGATCTGGATGAATATGTCGGTTGGGTAGACGGGAGGTATGTCTTTAATAACCGCCCTTTAGGAGAGATAATGCAGACATTCGAACGTTGGTACGACATACAGGTTTATTATGAGACTCCCCATTTGCGTGACATTACTTATAGTGGTAGTTTGAAACGCTATGGAACAATAAATTCATTCCTGGATGCACTGGAACTGACAGGAGATCTGACTTATAAAATCAGTGGAAGGAACATATTGATATATGATAAGGTAGAAGAATTGGAATAATATAGAATAGTTAGAATATTAGGTACACAAAAGTTTAATCATTAATTTATGAGAGAAAAACGATGGCTGCTATGTTTTCTAGTGGCAATGTGCTGCACGTTTAGTGCATGGGCTTTACCGTCACAAGACAAGACGGTAACTTTGAAACTGCACAATGTCTCTATCGAGACTGTTTTGGATGCAGTGAAGAAACAAACAGGTGTGAATATGTTGTATAATTCACAAATGTTTAAAGGAGTGCCTCCGGTGTCGATTGATGCGAAAAATGAGAAATGGGAGATCGCACTTAAGTTGATTCTTAATCCTCAGGGATTTGATTATGTGGTGAAGGACGGCATTGTGGTGATTCGCAAAATGCAGGCGGAAAAACGGGAAAACCGTATTCGCGGTATGGTTGTTGATTCGAATAGAGATCCGATTCCCGGAGCCAGTATTATTGTGAAAGGTACTCGTACAGGTACTTCAACAAACATTGAAGGTGAGTTTACGCTGGATGTGAAAAATGACAAAGTGACTTTGGAGGTCTCTTTTATCGGAATGAAAAAACAAACACTTCAGGTGGATGCTACCCGTAAGAAGATGCTTGAAATAACTATGGTGGACGATGTGAAAACATTGGAGGATGTAGTCGTTACGGGATACAGTAATGTTCGTAAATCCAGCTTTACGGGTAGTTCTACGCAAATAACAGGTGATGAATTGCGCAAGGTGTCACAGACGAATGTACTTGACGCCATGCAGTCGTTTGATCCTTCTTTCCGCTTGATGACTAATACGCAGTTTGGCTCCGATCCTAATGCGTTGCCTGAAATGTATATTCGCGGACGTTCGGGGGTAGGTGTCAGAGATTTGGACAAGAATCAACTGTCTAAATCGAATCTGGAGAATAATCCGAATCTTCCTACATTTATTATGGATGGATTTGAGGTTAGCATTGAAAAGGTATATGACTTGGATCCTAGCCGTATAGAGAGTATGACTATCCTTAAAGATGCTGCCGCTACGGCTATTTACGGTTCGCGTGCCGCTAACGGTGTAGTGGTAATTACTACTGTTGCTCCAAAACCGGGCGAAGTTCGTGTTTCTTACAATTTCACCGGTACATTGGAAATGCCCGATTTGCGCGATTATAGTTTGGCAAACGCTTCGCAGAAACTGGAAATGGAACGTCTTGCCGGACTTTTTGAGAATACTGATTTTGGAACTGAAATCTATGATTACAACCGGAAATTTGCTGAGATTCAACGTGGTGTAGATACCGATTGGATGGTATTGCCTCTGCGAAATGCATTCGATCATAAACACAGTCTTTTCATAGAAGGAGGTACGCAAAATCTGCGTTGGGGTGTAGATGCATCTTATAATGGAGCGAACGGTGTGATGAAAGGTTCTGGCCGTGATCGTTACAGTGTTGGTTTTTCTTTGGATTATCGAATGAAGTCTTTGCAAGTGAAGAACACTGTATCGTTTACTCATTCCAAATCAAAAGAGTCGCCTTATGGTTCTTTTAGTGATTATACTATTTTGCAGCCGTATGATACACCTTATAATGATAATGGTACATTGAAAGAAAATTTAAAATTTTCGCAAGTTAGTGGCGGACGCGTGGCTAAAAACCCGTTATATGAAGCGACTCTTGGCAATTATACTTGGAGTGCTTATGATGAAGTATCCAATAATTTGAGCTTAAATTGGTATCTGACTGATTATTGGACCGTCAGGGGGCAATTCAGCGTGAACCGCAAGTATTCTAACGGAGAACGGTTCATTGATCCGTTATCTTCAAAAACAACAGCTTCCCCTCGTGACGGTGGTCATAATTTGGGTGACCTCTATGTAGATAATGGAAACAATTTGAGTTGGAATGCAAATGCGGCTTTATATTATACACGCTCTTTCAATAAACATAATTTGAATTTGTCTGTGGCTTGGGAAGCATCTTCCGGCTCATCAGATGCGACAAGTGCTCATTATCGTGGATTCCCGAACGGACAATTTCATTCGCCGAATTATGCAGCCGAGATATATGAAAAGCCGTCGCGTACCGAAGGAACCTCACGTATGGTTAGTACGTGGGCTACCGGAAACTATACATGGAACGATATCTATTTAGCTGATTTTTCCGTTCGTTTTGACGGTTCATCTGATTTTGGTTCCAAACAGCGCTGGGCACCTTTCTTCTCAGGAGGTTTGGGAGTGAACATTCATAATTATGAATTCCTAAAAGGTAATGAGATAGTCAATAAATTGAAGGTACGCGCATCGTATGGCCGGACTGGTAAGGCTAGTTTCCCGTCTTATGCTGCTACAACCATGTATGAGGCGCTTTTTGATGAATGGTATGCAACAGGCTTTGGCGCAGTGCTAAAAGCTTTAGGAAATAACAACTTGAGTTGGGAAAAGACTGATAAGTTTAATGTAGGTATTGAAATGCAATTTCTGAATCGGCGCTTAACAGTAGATGCGGATTATTACCATGATAAGACCATTGATTTAGTGAACGATGTCAGTTTGTCTCAAACTTCAGGTTTCTCTAGTTATAAAGACAATATGGGCGAAGTGTTGAATCAGGGATTTGAGTTGCAGGTGCGTGGTGAAGTATTTCGTAATCGTGACTGGTTGGTAGCTCTGTGGGGAAATATGGCACACAATAAAAATAAGATTGTGAAAATATCAGATTCACAACGTGCCTATAATCTACGTGTAGAACAATTTTATCAGAATTCTGCGAATGAAGAGTATGGTCGCTATAATGCTCAATATGCAGTACCTATATCTCAATATGAGGAAGGACAGTCACTTACTTCCATTTGGGCTGTGAAGTCTTTGGGTATTGATCCCACTACGGGTAAGGAAATATTCCTGAATCGTGATGGTAGCGTGTCCGATACTTGGAATGCCACTCAGGAAGTGGTTGTTGGTAATACAGAACCTAAATTCAACGGTTCTGTTGGGTTTAATCTTGCCTATAAAGCATGGAGCTTGTTTGCGGCTTTCCAATACGAATGGGGCGGACAGGAGTATAATCAGACTTTGGTGGATCGGGTAGAAAACGCCAGAATACAATATCAAAATGTAGACTTGCGTGTGTTGACCGACAGATGGAAACAACCGGGAGATATTGCTCAGTTTAAAGATATTAAAAACGCTGATAATGTCACCATGCCGACTTCACGCTTCGTTCAGGACAAGGCTTATCTGCGCTTGAGTGCATTGACTTTGAGCTATGATTTTAATCGGGAGTGGATAAAGAAACATTTGGGGATGAATATGCTTCGATTGGAAGCAAGTACACGCGATTTTATTAACTGGAATTCTATCCGTCAAGAGCGAGGCTTAAGCTATCCGAAGTCATGGACGGTCGATTTCTCTATTAAAGCACAATTCTAAGTATACCATTATGATACAAAAAATATATACTACGTTTATTTCTTTTGCGTTTGCAGCCTTGACACTTTCTTCGTGTTCAGATTGGCTGGACCTTTATCCTTCCGACGAGATAAAGGAGGAATACTTGTTTTCTTCCGGTGATGGTTTTCGTACAGCGACGAATGGTATTTATCGGAAAATGGCCACTTTCGATTTGTATGGAAGTAACCTTACTTGGGGAATTCTGGATGCTTGGGCCCAGGCTTATTACATAGAGCAAGCTCCAAGTATAGCTGGTGGAACCCCCATGAGAAAGATAGCAGAGCTTGCTTTTAAAAATACCGAATTGGTTCCTGTTACTGATGCAATGTGGAAAGCCGCTTGGAATGTGGTTGCCAATTGTAATGAATTGGCTCAGCAAGCGGTTCAAGCTGACCCTAATCTTTTTTATGGACTTGACAGTGAACGCCAGATGATTTTGGGAGAAGCTATTGGATTGCGTGCATTTGTGCAATTTGATTTGCTTCGTATTTATGCTCCGTCTCCTTCATCTGTTGGTTTTAGAGAAGATAACCGTACTTTTATTCCTTATGTCAATGTTTATCCCAGTTATATTAACGATCATCAGACGGTTAATTATTGCTTGGAACAGATTATTGCTGATTTGAAGGAAGCACAGCGTATATTGGAGGAAGTTGATAAAGAATCCAAGATGAATGCAAACTCTAGATTTAACATCAATGAAGTCTCTCAAAGCCAGTTTGCAGGATCTAGAGGATATCGTTTGAATTATTATGCGGTAACAGCAGAATTAGCTCGTGTTTATTTGTATGCAGGAAAGAATGCGGAAGCTTATGCAGAAGCCAAAAAAATCATTGATGAAGAAAGTGAAACAGGTTATTTTAAAGCATCAACCAGTTCATCAGGTTTCAGGAATGGAAATATGAAGATGTATAATGATATTATTTTTGGGCTTTATTCCCCCAAGGAATTAGTGGAATGGGATCAGGAAATAAATCATGGTTCCGACGGTTCTAGTGAGGAACATTATCTGTGTCTTGATAGCGAGGTGGCAAAAGAATTATATGGAGATGAAAAGGACAGTGATTGGCGGTTTAAGTATCAACTGGAAGAAATGTATTATGGATATTATTATCGTACTTTGAAATATTACAAACAGACGGAGAGTACTACTGTCGGAATAACAAATAATCAGACAATTCCTATGATACGTATGTCTGAAGTGTATTACATTGCCGCTGAAGCAATTTTTGATACTAATCCCCAAGAAGCGCAGGGGTATTTGGAATTGGTGAAGAAAGGAAGAGGAGTATCAAAGAAGTTTGATAATGTCACAAATAAGTCAGAGTTTATAAACTTGCTGGTAAATGATGCCCGTCGTGAGTTCTTAGGTGAAGGACAGATTTTCTATATGTATAAACGGTTGAATCGGACGATGCCTGCCAGTTCTTATTATAGTAATCCCGTGTTACCAACTGACGAAAATATGATATTACCTAAGCCCGATTCGGAGTCAAACATTTAAGTGTGATACTATTTTAGAATAACTACTTAAAAGAAACGAAAATGAAGAAAAGATATGCTATATGGGGAGTGTTGTTTTGCAGCGTATGTCTGATGCTCGCTTCATGTGAAGAGAAGGGATTGTTGGTCAGCAGCAACGACACAGCCTATTTAAAATTCGTTAACGATATGACTAAGGATACTACTACAGTATCTTTTAAAATGTATAATGAAGGTGAGGATGCTGAGATACCGATAGAGGTTTCTGTTTATGGGCAGATGCAGGATGAAGATTTACATTTCAATGTAATTGCAGATGTCGAACGTACTACTTTGCCGGCTAATTTGTATGTATTGCCTGCAGATTGTAAGATTAGAAAAGGATTGCTTACGGATACTATTTATGTAACATTGAAGAATGATCCGATATTGAGGGCAGAAACGAAGATATTAGCGTTACAGGTTGTAGAAGCAAATACTGTGAAACAAGGTGATTATTTGTATTCGCGTGCTCTCATTTCTGTCACCGATCGTTTGTTTAAACCCGATTGGTGGTCGGTAAACGATGCTGGGACGGAGGAAAACCCAGGAAATTCGGTTGATTGGTATTATTTAGGTGAGTACTCAGAAAAAAAGTATCAGATGTTTTTGGACGAGTTGAAAAAGGATGATATAGTGTTTGATGGAAAGAATAAGCAAGTGTTGCGTAAGTATTCATTGAGATTGAAGAATACCTTGAAGCAGATGAACGCAGGAAAGGATATGGAAGATTGGGTGAAAGATGAGAATGATAATGTGATTACTGTGGAAGTGGCAGGGTAAATTATAAAATTGCAAAGTATGAGAAAATTAGGAATATATGCAGTGATAGTAGTTTTAGTTGGAGTTGTTTCCAGTTGTTTGGATGATGATAACAACTATAACTACAAGCAGATAAATGAAATGCAAGGTGGTGCGCTCAATTTTGAGAACTTTAATTTGGATTATAGTGTGATAGAAGGAGAAGAATTGGTATTGGCACCTACATTTAAGTTTACAATAGATAGTATTACACCGGATGTTAGCTATGAATGGTATGTAGATAAGAAGTTGCAGACAGGCGAAACTGGTCCCACTTATACATTTAAAGCCGAAAAGAGTGGCACATATCAAGTGACATTTGCGGTAACAGATAATAAGACGGGGGTTCAGTTCGGAAAATCCACAACCATTAATGTGAGATCTATCTATCAGCGTGGCTGGGTGATTTTGTCGGATGATGGCGGGCGATCTGTGCTCCATTTCATTGTGCCCACAACACAACGTTATCAGGTAACGTATGGTGGAGAGACGTTCACTCGCGATTCGTTGGTCTATCATATAGTGAAACGTGATATTATCTCCAATCTTGGCTCAAATCCGAAAGGGTTAATGAACAATATTGGTGAAATGGATTATAATAGCGAATATGGGATTAGCGTGTATGACGAGTTGGTGGTGAAGCAAGATCGTTGGGTCGAACTTAATGGTAATACGTTGGAACGTGAGGTATATACGGATGAAGAATTTCATGGAGATATTCCTGCTGATTTTTCTCCGGTAGAAGCTGCTATGACTTTTTCATCCAAAGCGCTACTAGACGAGAATGGATTGATTTATTGGGAAAAAAAGGCGGATGTGACGGATTTCCATGCAGGTACTTATATGCCCATAGGATTAAATAATAATACCCGGTTCAGTCGTTTATTCCAAGCCTACAAGTTTAATGATTATATTACAGATGTGATGCTTGCACTGACGGAAGAAGATAATTCATTGGTTGGAATCTTGGATATGGGATATGCTACTAGTGGTACAGTAATTACTGAAAATTCCAGCTATACAAGTGGAAATATGTATAATATCACTGATCCGAGTGGCGAAGATCATTTTTCGAATATAGAGAAGACTGTGGTGGATGCATTACCTGCTCCGTATAACTCTGGAAATGATATAACAGAGTCTGAACCATATTGGACTGTTCTGCTGAAAGATGAAGCGACATCGGTGTATGAATTACGTTATTTCGGATTGGAGGCTGAAAGAAGGTATGTTGGCTGTCTGGAAGGTTGGTATTACGAGGCCTCTTTGGGTGTTATCAATGATTATCGTGGTATGGCTAATTTTGGAAACAAGCGTTATGTAGTCATTGCCAGCGGAAATCAACTTTATTATTATCAATATGGATGGGATGCTTATGGAGATGTGGAATATAGAGGTGAATTGATGCCATTGGGGGAACCCTTACCTGCGGCTGTTAAGACATTGTCGGGTATGGATGTAACCACCAACTTATATAAACAGAAGTATCCTTACGCTGGGCAATTAGGCGTTGCTCTGGAAGACGGAAGTTTCTATATATTCGGTGTTGTAGAAACAAGATTGGAAGATGGGACGTGTACAGAGGTTTCTCTTAAACAACAATTCCCGAATGAAACTACCTCGGAAGAAAACAAGAAGTTTGGTAAAATAGTAGATGTCCTTTATAAACTGGGACGCGGTATGGATTATATGTCATTTGCGTTCTAGAAGAGCTTTAAAAGCGTTTTTTTGATAATAAATAACCATTATGGTATTAAAACAACTTTTTATTGCCGGCAGCTTGTCTTTTACTCTTGCATTGCAAGGATGGGGACAAGTTCCTGCCGAGCATGATACGGTACAAGCCAATTATGAGTTGGCGGAGAAGTTCCATAAATTTACATTAGGGGGAAAACTGTCTAATAATAGTATGTCCCTTTATCCGCATGAAATCAATGATACGGATAATTTTTGGTTTGATTTTACGACTTCGGCAGGTAAACACTACTATTATGTCAACCCCAAGGAGGGAAAGAAGGAGTTACTCTTCGATAACGAGGAAATGGCTATGCTGCTTTCCGGTTTAACTCATGAGGTTGTGAATCCGGTAAGGTTGGATTTGTCAGAATTAAAGTTCGCAAAAGATCAAAAGTCATTTGTATTCAGTTACAGGTCGAAAAAGTATGATTACAATCGAATTACCCGCAAATTGAAAGAGGTGGAGGAGAAAAAGGCAGATGACAGAGATGCGGAGCCGATATATTCATGGATGAATTTTTCTCCGGATAAGAAGTACATACTGTATGCGAAAGACCATAACTTGTATGTGAAGGGCAACAAGGCATTGGGAGTAGATACTACGGAAGTGCAATTGACTACGGACGGAGTCCCTGATTTTTCGTATGCTCGTGAGGAGGATGCGGGGGAGAATGGTGAAGTTCCTTCTAATGCTCGTTGGTGTCCTGATAGCCGGCATGCATATATTGTGCTTGATGATAATCGGAAATTGCGTGACTTTTGGGTGATTAATTCGATTTCGGACAAGCCGGAGTTGAAGAAATATAAGTATGAATTTCCGGGAGATAAATATGTAACCCAGAATGAACTTGTAATCATTGATATTGTAGAACGGACTGCGAGAAAAACGAAGATACAAAAGTGGAATGACCAGTATGTGATGCCTTTTAGTGTAACGTCGGATAGCAAGTATGTCTTTTTTGAACGTACCAAACGTACATGGGATGAGGTAGACGTGTGTTCGGTCAATACCTCTACCTTGGAGGTCAAAGAACTGATTCATGAGGTGGATAAGCCTTATCGTGATCCGCATGCGCGTAGCGTGGAAGTTCTGAATGATGGAAAAGATATTCTATTTCGTTCCGAACGTACAGGGTGGGGACACTATTATCATTACGACGGTCAAGGGAACCTGAAAAATGCGATATCTTCAGGACCGTGGGTAAGCGGACATATTGCCGCTATTGATACGCTGCAACGTACGGTTTATTTTTATGGATATGGAGATGACCCGAAGATCAATCCGTTTTACTATCGTTTGTATAAGTCCAATATGGATCGTGAGGGAGCAACTCTACTCACTAAAGAAGACGGGCAGCACCGGGTAATCTTTTTGAAGTCTAGGCGCTACTTTATTGATACATTCTCAAGAGTCGATATGGAACCGAAGATATTATTGAAGGACAATACCGGCAAGGTGATTATGGAGTTGGCAAAGCCTGATTTAAGTCAGGTATATGCCGCCGGTTGGAAGAAGCCGGAAAATTTTGTGGTGAAAGCTGCCGATAATGTTACGGATTTGTATGGAGTGATGTGGAAGCCGTCTAATTTTGATCCGGAAAAGAAATATCCGATTATTTCGGTTGTTTATCCGGGACCATACTTCGGGTTCGTTCCTACTAACTTTACGTTGGATGATAGCTATTGTACCCGTATGGCGCAGCTTGGCTTTATTGTAATCACTGTAGGTCATAGGGGAGATACTCCGATGCGTGGAAAGGCATATCACCGTTACGGTTACGGCAATATGCGTGATTATCCGTTGGAAGATGATAAGTATGCTATTGAGCAGTTGGCTCAGCGCCACTCGTTTATTGACGGTAAGAAAGTTGGTATCTACGGACATTCCGGTGGCGGATTTATGGCTGCGGCTGCTATCTGCACTTATCCGGACTTTTATAAGGCTGCCGTTTCTTGTTCCGGAAACCATGATAATAGTATCTATAACCGTGGTTGGGGAGAATGTTACAATGGTGTAAGAGAAGTAGAGAAGGTGGTGAAAGACAGTCTGGGTAACGAGACCAAAGAATATGAATACAAGTTTAGAGTAAAGTCGAATGCAGAGATAGCCAAGAATCTGAAAGGACACTTGATGCTTGTAACCGGAGATATGGATAAGAACGTGAATCCTGCACATACATACCGTATGGCTCAGGCTTTGATTGAGGCCGGTAAGGATTTCGATATGCTTGTCATTCCCGGAGCCGGTCATGGATATGGCTCTGCCGATGAGTATTTTGAGAAGAAAATGTACCGTTTCTTTGCCAAACATTTGCTAGGTGATACCCGTGCAGAC
>ERZ791843.1040-NODE-1040-length-12683-cov-2.74731_pt1 | contig 12683 bp, 9 predicted proteins | sample MGYA00510290_ERZ791843 | MGnify/ENA primary metagenome ERZ791843 (study PRJEB30046, sample SAMN00715254) | human gut metagenome | study: EMG produced TPA metagenomics assembly of the A metagenome-wide association study of gut microbiota in type 2... | reverse complement strand
TACAATATGAGAGTGGTAAGGCATAGCAGTTCCCTCGCAAGAATACCTTTACCGATATAACAAATGGAAGATTCCTATAAAGAGATAGGAAAAGAAGGAAAAGGTAATACAGGCTGGCACTCATATTGAAGATTTACCACAACAATAATATGAAAGATTTCAGATTTGTGTAAAGAAACAAATACTGAAAAGGTATCAAAAATATACGACCGGAACACTTCTGATACCAGTAAAAGATTTTGAAAGAAGAATCAAGAGATTTTTCTTGAAATTGATAAAAAGATTGTCAAGTCTTCTTATCAACGGAAACAAAGTCAATGAAGATGCAGAAGTAAAAGGAAACTATATTCCAGATATCTTGAAACTGTCAGAATCCGTGAAAGATGACAGAGAGAAGCTTCATATTATCCGAATGAAACAGATTCAATGAAAGCAATTTCAAGGAATCAGGTATCATTCAAAAAAATGTATCAATGTTCTAAGTAAGAAAACAAAAAGGAAGATTTTTTAAAGAAAAGATTCCAAAAAGAAAACTTACGAGCAGGGAATAAAAAGGTGATGTTGCCTTTGTACAATCAGAACAGATTTCATCGAAGAAATTGAAAAATGAAGTAAAATTCATAAAATCAATGAAGAATCGAAGAAAAAGGAGTTTAAAATTGGATAACGCAGAGTCTTAGAACGGCCGTTGTATCAAACATTCGTAGTTGGTATGACGGTCGTTCATTTTGCTCATTTTGCATTAAAAAGGAATAGTGCCAAAACGGCGGGAATATAGTATATAGCGTGAAAAAATGCCGGTGTAATTATTTTTCGCACGGGAATTATTTATGGATTGGAGAGGTGTATGAAACTGCTGTGGAGGTCGGGACGCAGGCGCGGTAAAGCCGATGGCAAAGAAAAGGAAAAAGACATTAGGGAAAGCAGGAAACCGTGGTCGGGAATAACGGCACAGAAAATAAGTATTATTGCAGTACTGTTTTTAGTAATGTATGCGCTGGGAGCACTGACGGCAAAAAAGGCGGAGAGTGTCGGCGTGGCGGCATTACTGCATGAAAAAAGTGAAAACTGGGGACTGGGTTTTGGCACGGAAGGGAAGCCGCCGACAGGAAATGCGAGTGCAGCGGAATTAAAAAAATACAATGCGTATTTTATCGGGGATACGACACAGAATACGATTTATCTGACATTTGACTGCGGCTATGAAAACGGCAATACAGAGCCGATTTTAGATGCGTTGAAAAAACATGATGTAAAGGCGACCTTTTTTGTGGTCGGAAATTTTCTGGAAACCAGCCCGGAGATAGTCAAACGGATGATTGCGGAGGGGCATACGGTCGGCAATCATACCTATCATCATCTGGATATGTCATCCATTTCAAGCATGGATGCCTTTAAAAAGGAAACGCAGGACGTTGAAAATCTGTTTGAGCAGATTACAGGGACACCGATAACAAAATTTTACCGTCCGCCGCAGGGCAAATACAATATTGAAAATTTAAAAATGGCGCAGGAGCTTGGCTACCACACGTTTTTCTGGTGCCGTGGTGAAGGCTATGTTGAATGTAATGGGGCTCTGGAGTCTTGCTTATGTGGACTGGTATCAGGATAAACAGCCGACAAAAGACGAAGCGTTTGGCAAGCTGCTTAAAAGAATACACCCCGGCGCAATCGTGCTGTTACATTCCACGTCCTCGACAAATGCGCAGATTTTAGACGAATTGTTGACCAAGTGGGAAGAAATGGGCTATACTATAAAACCGTTGACAGAACTGGCTGGCGCAGCAACATGACACATAATAAATGTATTGTCTGACAAAACTTTAGGAAAAATGTTTGGCGAAGCCGGGTGAAGCGTGTAAAGATATAGATTTATGCGTGTACAGACAAAGAAAGAGAGTAAGATGAAGAAAAATGGGAGGAAACAAAACGTGAATACGAAAGAGTATGAAACAAAGGAGCTGCTTTCACGGTTTGCACCGTATTATAAGCCGCATATGGGGACGCTCTGCATGGATTTATTCTGTGCGGCGCTGACAACAATCTGCGAGCTTGTGCTTCCGCTGATTATGCGTTATATTACCAACGAAGGAATCCGGGATCTTGCGGCGTTGTCCGTAAAGACCATTCTGATGTTGGGTGCATTGTATCTGGTACTGCGTATTATTGATGGTATTGCCAATTATTATATGGCATATACAGGGCATGTTATGGGTGCAAAGATTGAAACTGGTATGCGTAAAGATGCGTATGCGCATTTGCAGAAGCTGTCTGATACGTATTATAACAATACGAAAGTCGGTCAGATTATGGGGCGGATTACCAACGATTTATTTGATGTTACGAATTTGCGCATCACTGTCCGGAGGAATTCTTTATTGCGGCGATTAAAGGTATTGCAGGCTTTGCAATTCTTGCAATGATTAATCTGTGGCTGACACTGATTATTTTTGTGATTGTGCCGGTTATGGTTCTATCCTGTATGAAGCTGAACCGCAAAATGAAAAAGGCATTTGCGGCACAGCGGTATCAGATTGGTGAATTAAATGCGCGTATTGAAGATACCTTGCTGGGTCAGAAGGTTGTGAAGGCTTTCACAAATGAAGATATGGAAAATCAGAAGTTTGATGTGGATAACCACAGCTTCTTTGGGATTAAAAAAGAAACGTATAAATATATGGGCGCATTCCAGACCACAACCAGAATGTTTGACGGTGTGATGTATCTGGCAGTTGTGGTTGCCGGCGGTATTTTTATGGTTAGAGGCATGATTCTGCCGGGCGATCTGGTTGCGTATATGCTGTATGTAACGACATTTATTGCAACAATCCGCAGAATCATTGAATTTGCCGAGCAGTTCCAGCGCGGCATGACGGGAATTGAGCGCTTTTTACAGATTATGGACGCCCAAATCGACATTTTTGACGAGCCGGGTGCAGTCGAATTAAAAGATGTAACAGGAGATATTACATTTAAAGATGTAAGCTTTGAGTATCCGGATGACCACAATCAGGTCTTTGAAAATCTGAATCTGACGATTCGTCCGGGCGAAAAGGTTGCCATTGTCGGACCGTCAGGCGGTGGAAAGACCACACTTTGTAACCTGATTCCGCGTTTTTATGATATTGATTCCGGCGAAATCAGCATTGACGGCAAAAATATTAAATCATTTACGTTAAAGAGCCTGCGCCAGCAGATTGGCATTGTACAGCAGGACGTCTATCTGTTTTCGGGTACGGTGTATGACAATATTGTATACGGCAGCTTAAATGCGACAAAGGAACAGGTTATTGAAGCAGCAAAGCTTGCCGGGGCAGATGGATTTATCAGGGAACTAAAAGACGGCTATCAGACCTATATCGGAGAACGAGGTGTGAAGCTTTCCGGCGGACAAAAACAAAGAATCAGCATCGCAAGGGTATTTTTAAAGAACCCGGCGATACTGATTCTGGATGAAGCGACCTCGGCGCTGGATAATGAAAGCGAGTATGAGGTTGCTAAGTCGTTAGAGAAGCTGTCAAAGGGCAGAACAACGATTACCATTGCACACCGCTTATCCAGTATCCGCAATTCGGACAGAATCTTAGTGCTTACGCAGGAAGGCATTGCCGAAGAAGGAAACCACGAAGCACTTATGGAAAAGAAAGGCATTTACTACCAGTTCTATACCATGGCGGACCGGCTGAAGTAGCGGCGATGTCAGAAGCGGAACCGGTCACTTCATTCTGCATAACGGATAAGCCTTCGGTTACGGTGGCGTTTGGTTCAAGCTGTTTTATTGTAGTTATCTTATATTTTACACATGTTTCTGATTTTCGCGCAGGGCACTTTCTATATATTCCATAATGTAGTAGTTGTCCTCCGGCATCTGGCAGCCGACGATATACGTGCCTTCATTTTCAGAAGAACGGATAATTCGGCCTTCCAGTACGGAATGGGCGGTCAGTGCAAAGTTATCAATGGCAATGGAAATGTCACGGCCCTTGGCAGAGGCAAAGAACGGGTCTTTTACCAGAAGGGCAAAACCGTTTGCACTGATATTGTCTAACTGACCCTTAAAGGTTTCACCGGAATTTTTCACGGTAATCGTACAGGTGTTGGAAATATCCATGCGTGGATATTTCCGGCGGTTTATAATCTGCGGACGGCTGGTAATCTGAATACGGTAAGTTTCTTCCACAGCTGTTTTACCGCTGTCAGACTGAATCTTGGCATGGCTCCAGCAGTAAAGAACATTACCGACAGTAACCTGTACGGTACATGCTGCCGGTTTTGGCAGGCTGAGCTTCTTTTCAAGAGAGGCAAAAAGCGTATTTTCAACCTGTTCCAGTAATTCACCGTGGTATTCAATGTCTTTAGAAGAAGCATCATCATGAACGGTTACGGTCATCTTCATGCCGCGCTTTACATCATCAATGCCCATGAAACCGCCGATACCCAGTTCGCACATTAAATCCTGGATAACATCTTCAATGTTGTTGATATTCAGAGCCGTTTCTTCATATTTACTGCTCATGCGTTTGGTCGTTTCGTCAGAGTCGGAAATGCAGTTGGTCATGACATTTACAATATCAGTAACGTTTTCCATGTTGGAAACCAGCTGGCGGTTGGAATTTTCCACTTCTTTAATAGCGGTGTCAATAACCTGGATATGTTCACCCAGCTGTGAAGAATCCGCAGTAATTTTACCGACATTTTCGCCGGTTAAGGTTACTTTTTCAAGGGTCAGCTGAATCAGTTTCAAGGTCTGTTCGATAGAAGATGTCATTTTTTCTGAAATCTCATCCAGACGGGTTAAGGCATCCTGAATCTGACCGGATGAAGATTTGGTTTCGGTACTTAATGTGCGAATCTGTTCGGCAACGACCGCAAAGCCTTTTCCGGCTTCGCCGGCACGGGCAGCTTCAATGGAAGCATTTAAGGCAAGCAGATTGGTCTGGCTTGAAATGCTGTCAATCGTACCGGTTTCTTCTTTTACTTTTTCAAATTCTGATTTGAATTCCTGTAAAACATTTTCAACTTCGCCAGACAGTTCAGACATCGTTCCGGCAGTTTTTACCAGTTCGTCAAGGTCTGTGGAACTGGTCTGTGCATGTGTAACGGATTCAGCTGTTAAGGAAACCATTTCGTTGATTAATGCAACAACGTGTTCCACCTGTGCATTAATATCACCGGTCATATCGGTGGAGGAGGTGGTATGCTGCTGTAATTTTCCGTTGTTGTCAGTTAATTCATTCATGCTGAGTAAAACAACGTCAGAGCCGTGTTTGTTTTCAGAAGCCAGTTCACGGACAACGGTAATACCGTTCATAATGGTATTGCTGGCAGTTTTTACCTTTTCAACGGTTGAGATGACACGCTGTAAGTCAGCCTTGATACTGTCGGTTAAAGCCCCATCAGATTCGTTTAAATGGCGGATAGACAGCACGTAGCAGATATAACATAAAACAATGCAGGATACCTGTAACTGGTAATTTTTTATATCAGCCGCAGAGTTGCAGCCAAGTACGACACCGCGGTATAAGGCGCTGCCGATGATGACAAGCGTATTGGCGATGCCGCAACGAATCATAAAGCTGCGGTTCTTGTAAAGAACCAGAAGGCTTGTGACAGGAAGCACATAGGTAAATGCAATTGGTGAAGCTGTTGTGCAGGATACAAAGGTATAAAAGATACCGTATCCGATAACAAGATCATATTTGTACAAATCAGTTGATTTTCCTTTTAGCCGCAGCAGAATATCGCCGATAAAGAAAGGAACCCAGCATAATACTACAAAAATAATGTAATTAGAAAACGGATACAGGCCGTTTGCGGCATCGGAGCCATAGTTGGCTGTGAGTAAAAGTGCAAAGACCAGCCAGATTCTGCGGGCTTTGATGTTGGCTTTTTCTTTGAAAACATTTTCATCATAGTTCATAAGTGTCATCTCCTGTTCTAGTATTTTTGAAGGAAATCAATCATGGATTTCATTGTCTGTAAACTTTCGTCAAGTTCCGGTTCAAATACGCTGAAAGCGTGTGTAAGCTTCGGATTTTTCGGAAAATTCAGTAAATCATGCGGCACCTGGTAACGTGCCAGTGCTTTTTCAAATTGTAACGTGTAGCGTTTTAAGTAATCGTTGTGGCTGGTTACCAGAAAACACGGCGGAAGTGCCTTTACAATATCAGGGTGTTCGGGATTTACAAACGGCGCAAAGGCACTCTTTTTGTAATTCTTTCCGTAAAGATACTTTGGAAGAAACAATCCGATTTTATCCTTTTTTGTTGTATAAAACATGCCACTGATGAGTCCCAGCGCATTGATATGTAAAGAAGACGGAGTGACTCCGGCAGCTCTCGCTGCGGCAGGGGCATGCTGCAGGGCAGCAGTGTAGGTTAAAAGACACGCACCGCCACTGTCCCCGACTGCATATACATGGGACAGATCACCGTTATCGGAAGAAATCCGCGTTTTTAAAAAGTCCATGGCACAGGCTAAATCCTGACACTGGTCGAAAAATGAACAGTCTGGTATCAGACGGTATTCCACGCTGTAGACTAAAAAACCAAGTTCGCTTAACCGCATGCAAAATAACCGGTTAAATTCTTTGCTGCCAAGTAAAAGTCCACCGCCGTGCACATTTACAATTACCGGGAGAAGTTCGCCGTCCCGTTTTTTCGGACGGTAACAGTCCAGACGGTGCGAATCGCGGATGTGTGATTTACTGCTTTGCGGTGGGCAGTCCGTGTTCAAAGAAGTGTTGTCTTTTGCGGCAGAGCCGTCTGTCATATAAGGAATGTTTTTTATCTCCGTGACAGCATCCGGAAAAGTAAGCGTTAAATTCCGTTCGGCAGACGATTTCTCAAAGTCTTTTCGCTGTTTATAAAAATTTCTTATCATAAAGTCACTCATAGCAGTCTCCTATCATGGCCAGCGGTTTTTACCATGGCATCATATCACTATTTTAAGATATTTTTGAGGCCTTTTCAACAAAATAATGAAAATGATATCTTTTGATGGTGTCTGCGGGAAGTAGTAGTCTTTTTTGATAAATTATGGTATACTTCTTAATAAAGAACTATGGCTGACTTACTAAAAGGAGAAATGTTTATGGAAAATTATAATGAAGCCTTTTTCAGGGCAAAGACGAACAAAAGAGCAAGCATAACATGGGTGCTTCTGCTGATCGTTGCGTGCATTTATTATGGCATCAAAGTCGGCACCGGAACACTGACACCGGGCTATTACGCAGCATTTGCGATTGCGGGCTGGGCAGTCTATATTGTCGGACAGGCACTGCTGTTTATTAAAGGAATGGATTTTAAACCGTATAAATGGATTGTGGGACTGGGATATCTTGCATTTTATTCAGTTATTGCATGGACAGCACTCGACCAGATTTCATATGTGTTTATCCTGCCGTTAATTTCAATTCTGATTTTATACAAAGACCCGAAGTTTATCCGCACGATGATGTGGATTACACTTTTTGTACTGATTTCAAGTAATGCTTATAAGGGGCTGGCAAAGGGCATGATGGATTATATGGCAAGTCCTGAATGTGCATTACAGCTGGTCATTGTAATTGGTTGTTATGTTTGTACCAATATGGCAATCAAACATCTGGTAGAATCCGATGGGGCGCTTACGCAGTCTATTAAAAGCAACTTAGAGCGCGTTGTCCGTACCGTAGAACAGGTTAAGGATGCAAGTAATGCCGTTGTAGACGGTGTAACGGTTGTCCGTGAACTGGCAGACGAGAACAGAACGGGTGCCAATGATGTTATGAAGGATATGCAGAATCTCGATGCCAACAACGGTGTCTTAAATGAAAAGACCCTTTCTTCCATGGAGATGACAAAAGTTATTGACACACAGGTCAAAGGTGTGGCTGACCTGATGGAACAGGTGGTAGATTTGATTGGGGCATCTGTTGAACATGCAAATGTGAGTGCGGGTGAACTGGTAGAGGTTGTGGAAACAACCAATAAGATGGCAGACCTTTCAAAACAGGTTGAACAGATTCTGGAAGATTTCAAGAAAGAATTTGAAAATGTAAAAGAAGAAACCAGTACAATTGAGGGCATTACCTCAAAGACCAATTTACTGGCGTTAAATGCTTCCATTGAAGCGGCAAGAGCCGGAGAAGCCGGAAAGGGCTTTGCGGTTGTAGCCAATGAAATCCGTAATTTGAGCAGCGGTACCCAGGCATCTTCCAACAGCATTATGGAAGCACTTTCCCATTTGGAAGAAACCTCCCAGAAGATGCTGGAAGCCATTGCTGAAACCATTGAACTGATTCAGGTTAATATTGAAAAGGTATCGAATGTCAATGTAAGTGTAACCAATATTACACAGGACGCTACCAGTCTTGGAGAGAATATTAAGGTTGTGGATAGTGCCGTTAAAGAAGTGGAAAGTTCTAATCACACACTGACAGAGAATATGAATCAGGTCGGTGAGGTCATGGAAGTCATGACACAGAGCATCGGCGGTGCAGAACTGACGACAAAGACGATGTTAAGTAAATATGAAGCCAGCGCAAAGAGTGCGATGGATATTGAAAGTGTTGTCGGCAAGCTGATGCGTGAACTGGGTGTTGGCGGATTTATGGGCGTTCAGGATATTAAACCGGGTATGAAGATTTCTATTGCATTTGGGGATGCCGGCGGTAAGAAAGATGAATATCTGGGTGAAGTCGTAGACTGTATGGATAAAGATATTTTTGTTGCACTGGATAGTAAGAGCGGACAGGCAGTTGATAAGCGTGACAGAAATGCGTTCTGCCGGTTAAATATTGTTGTGGATAATGTATTGTACTGCTGGGAGCACGTAGCAGTACACTATAGCAGACATGGCGAAAAGGGTCAGTATAAGTTAACCGTTGAAACCAATCCACAGGTATTTAACAGAAGAAAGTATCCGCGTATGCCGCTGGATAACGAATGTACAATCCGTATCAACGGACAGGATACAGCTTATGATGGCAAGATGGTCAATATCAGTGCCAATGGTTTCGCATTTTCAGTAAACGATTCTGTATTTGAGCGTGCGAAGGGCAAAAATGTTACACTGGACGTTCAGGGCTTTGATGTGTTAGGCGATAAACCGCTGGAAGGCTGTGTTATCCGCTGTTCTAATAATGATGGAGAATATATTATCGGATGCAGAATGCCGGAAGACAGCGAAGCAATTAAAGATTACGTAAGTAAGAATTACTGCGAATAAGATGCAGGAGAAGTAGAATAACCCTCTGTTTACAGATATTGGTTTTATAAAAACTGAGAAGATGTGAGCGGAGGGTTTTTGTATAAAAAGTGTGAAAGAAGGGATTGCCGTGAATATTAGAAAAAGTGCACTTGGATTTGTAATGTTTTTTTCGCTGATGCCGCTGTGTATTTTCGGTGTTGTTTCTATTTATGAAATGAACCGGAAGATTGATTCCATGACAGAATGTAATTTAAGGGCGGTGAGTGAAAACCAGATTACCAATATCCAGAAGTTTGCGGCGAACCGCAACAGTGAAATGGAAAAGGTGGCAAGCTATGATCTGACAAAGGAAGCGATTAAGTACAGTCTGGGAGAGTCTGATGAAACGGTAGATGAGCGTTATCTGGATAACCTTTTGGAAGAACAGAAAAAATACGGTACATTTGTTGCGAGTATTTCGGTACTGGATAAAAATTTCAGCGTAGTCGGTTCCAGTGAAAAGTATACAACCAGTGAAACCAGCCAACTAAAGAATGCTGATACAAAGTTTCATGCAGGTACGTTTATTATGGGTGATGTTTATGAGCGGCAGACGGATGACGGATTAAAGCGCGTTGTACCGGCATATATCGGTGTTTATGAAAAAAGTGAATTGATAGGATACATTTCAGAGGAGTTAGACACGACGTACTTTGATGAACTGCGCCTGAATATGGATTCATTATCATCCGGCACGTTTTATCTGTTAGACGGCAACAATTCCATTATTACGGCAGGAAAAACGACACAGAAAAACAGTCTGACAGAATTTGTAACCAAAAGTGCGGATAGAAGCGATTTTCAGAAAAAATGGAATGCGATTGACAAGGAAGCCAACCCGCGTGGGGAAATTTATTACAAATATAATGGAGAACAATATATTACATACTATTCAAATGTAGAAAATTCCAACTGGACAGTCCGTGTCACGGAAAATCTGACAGCACAGAAAAAAGATATGATGTCTTATAAGCTGCTGTGGGTGATTTTATTTGTATTTTTTGCAGTGGGTACGGTGATAGTACAGATTCTTACTACACGAAAATTTTTACAGCCGATTGAATCAGCAATGGACGTATTTGCAAAGATTAAAGAAACACAGGATTATTCCCTGCGTATACCGGTAAAATCGAAAGATGAAATGGGACAGCTGTCACAAAGCATTAATGAACTGCTTGCCTATACCGAAAAGGAAAAAATGTATGAAAAAATGGAACAGGATAAATTAAAGCAGCAGGCGGAAAGCGACCCGTTGACCGGTGTGAAAAATAAAAAGGCAATAGAACAATATGTTGAAGAAACCGTGGCATATTCGGACGAGAATAAAACACCGGTTGCGATAGGATTTCTGGATATTGACGATTTCAGAAATTTTAACACAAACTACGGACATCAGGTAGGGGATGATGTCATCTGCTATGTTGCAAAGACATTACAGGAAAATATCAGCGGAGAAGTGGGACGTATCGGCGGTGATGAATTTGTCTTTTGCTACGCGGGTGCAATCGGTGATGAGAAAATGAAAGCCGATGCCGCAAGGATTTTAAAGCTGCTTCAGGAAAATTACATCAACCCCGAAAGCAAAGAGCAGATTCCGATTACAGGAAGCCTTGGTATTGTAATGGCAAAAGAGGGTGGTATGGATTACACGGATTTAGTGCGTATTGCAGACAAAGCGATGTATGAAGCCAAAAATGCCGGAAAGAATTCATATGTTGTAAAAGTAGTGTAAGAAGTTTTTAAGACGAGTGATTGGGATAAAATACTGGATTTTTTAGAATACGACAATACACAAAAAAGCAAAAAAACCAGAAATTTAATAAGTTAGAGGGTCATTGGAAAAATTCAGGTAAGAATAATTTTCTGAAATTTTCCACATACTAACTCCAAAGCTAATATATAGCAAAAAGACCCAAATATAGCATTGGAGGAAAGCAGAATATGAAAGCGACAGGCATTGTAAGAAGAATTGATGATTTAGGGAGAATTGTCATTCCCAAAGAAATCAGAAGAACGCTTCGCATCCGGGAGACAGACCCGCTTGAAATATTTACCGATAAAGAGGGCGAGATTATCTTAAAAAAATATTCACCCATCGGAGAACTGGGGGCTTTTGCAAAAGAGTATGCGGAGTCGCTTGCACAGACAACAGGGCATACCGTCTGCGTTTCGGACCGCGACCAGATTATTGCGGCAGCAGGTCCGGATAAAAAGGATATGATAAAAAAGAATATCACTAAAAAAATGGAGCAGCTTTTAGATGACAGAAGCACACTTGTTGCGGCAAGCGGGGACAGGGAGTTTGTGCCGGTTGCGGAAAATCTGGAGGAAGAATACAAGGAACAGGCATTAAGTCCGATTATCTGCGCCGGGGATGTACTCGGAGCGGTGATTATTACGACAAAAGACGGTAAAATACATTTTACGGATACTGAAAAAGCGCTGGCTGCAGCAGCAGCTGATTTTTTAGGCAGACAGATGGAGTCTTAAAGATAGCAGGAAGTAAAATGCAAAAGCAGCTGCGGCTGTCCGTGTCAGAAACGTATGAGAGAGAAAGGCAGAAAACACATGAAAAATCAGGAATATTTAAGAGAAACGTATGAATGGAAGGACCTGCTGGCAATTGTGCATAAGCTGCGCCAGCCGGACGGCTGTCCGTGGGACAGCACGCAGACCTATGAGAGCATGAAAAAATGTGTCACCGATGAAGCCGCAGAGGTTGTGGAAGCCGTAGACAACGAGGATTTTATCAATCTGAGGGAAGAACTCGGCGATTTAATGCTTCAGGTGCTGATGTATGCGGAAATTGCGCAGGAACGGCAGGAATTTACACTGGATGATGTTATTGACGAGCTGGCAAAGAAACTGGTCAGAAGACATCCGAATGTATTTGGCGATGAAGAAATGTCAAGGACACCCGGTGAAGGATTAAGCGTGTGGAAACGCGTTAAAAAAGAAGAAAAGCTGGGACGGTTAGAAGAGTACGAAAAGATGTATGAACAGGGGAAAATCCCTTTGAAGGCACTTGAAAAACAGCGGGAGAAATGCCGCATTTTAGAGGCACAGGAAGGCGCAGAGTAGGCGTGCGTTGGCATTTTTACTAAATTTTTGACGGGATTTCATTACAAAACCCTTGAAATGCCGTGAAAATGCCTAAAATAGGCGGTTTGTATTGACAAAAGCTGTAAAAAAGTTTATAAATGATTTTGTTGGGGAAATCCAATAGAAATATACTGATTGAGGAGAGAAATTCACATGAATAAGACTGAGTTAGTTGCAGCAATTGCTGACAAGACTGAATTATCTAAAAAAGACAGCGAAAAGGCATTAAAGGCATTTATCGATGTTGTAGGCGAAGAATTAAAGAAGGGCGAAAAAATCCAGTTAGTTGGTTTCGGTACTTTTGAAGTAACTGAAAGAGCAGCAAGAACAGGTAAGAACCCACAGACAGG
>ERZ791843.1038-NODE-1038-length-12735-cov-4.2418_pt1 | contig 12735 bp, 9 predicted proteins | sample MGYA00510290_ERZ791843 | MGnify/ENA primary metagenome ERZ791843 (study PRJEB30046, sample SAMN00715254) | human gut metagenome | study: EMG produced TPA metagenomics assembly of the A metagenome-wide association study of gut microbiota in type 2... | reverse complement strand
TATTCACAAATCTTATATCAGTTTTTAACGTTTACACAAAACTTGAAACGGTCTCGCATAATTTTTTTGAATGTACTCTATACAAGAGAGTTAATAATAAATAACAAAGGGCTGAAAACCCTCACCTTCAATAACCAAGTCCTGCTTTGTTTTCTTCTTTCACAAAAGACCATGGATATTCATTCGGATCAACATTTTGTGCAGAAAATGCATTTTCTCCATGCATTGTTATGTCATATATAACAGATGTATTCTTTAATTCAATTTTTGGCACTTCTTCCATTGATTGATACTTCTCTCCTGACATGCCTCCATCATAATGTTGAGACAATATAATAGAATACCCATCAAGTTTTCCTATATATCCATCGTATATTCCCTTATCAGTATTATAGGTCCAATATACTTTACCGTCTTTAAAAATTTCTACTTTTCTTCCAGCCTTTGCTGTCCAATTTCCTATTACTTCGCTTGGCACATTACTTGCTTCAACAGTATATTCCAACTCATCATTTTTGTTTTTTTCATTAAGTTTCATCAATAATATTACATTTCCCATAAGAGATATTACCAAGAACCCGCTTAATAATAATATAACAACTTTTTTCATTTATTCCTCCAGTTTTTGCGTAAATACTTCTTATCTGTAATTATTTTTATCTTTTTAATACAATTATTTATTTGTCTAATATTTTACATTTAATTATTATGTACTTCAGTATTTGGAATACTTGAGTTTCCGTAGTTTTATCCACAATGGCATTCTTTTTCATATATAGTTGTTAACAACTTTCAAGAAATACTTAAATAAAAAATCCACGTCCATTTTGATGTAAAATTAAAGTAACCAACCCATAATCCTACATTGAAAACTGGCTCTCATACAGATGATGATAGAAACCTTCCTTCTTCATCAGTACTTCATGATTTCCCTGTTCAATGATTTTTCCATCTTTCATTACGAGAATCACATCAGCCTCACGGATGGTTGACAGACGGTGTGCAACAATGAAAGTTGTTCTTCCTTCCATCAGTTTTGCAAATGCCTGCTGAATCTTGATCTCCGTTCTTGTATCGATGGATGATGTTGCTTCATCCAGAATCAACATCGGTGGTCTGCATAACATAACTCTTGCAATACAAAGCAGCTGCTTCTGTCCCTGTGAAAGCCCGCCACCATCTTCTGTGATCCATGTATCATATCCTTTTGGCAGACGACGGATATAATTATGGATATGAGAAGCTTTCGCTGCCTCGACAATCTCTTCTTCCGTTGCATCCGGTCTTCCCATAGCAATATTTTCACGGATTGTACCCGTTTTTAACCAGGTCTCCTGAAGCACCATTCCGTACCCTGCACGCAGACTTTTTCTTGTCATTTCGCGAATATCTATATCTTCTACTTTAATACTTCCTGCATTCACATCATAGAAACGCATCAGCAGATTGATCAAGGTTGTCTTTCCACATCCGGTCGGTCCGACAATCGCAATACGCTGTCCTGGCTTTACTTCCAGATTAAAATCTTCAATCAGATGCTGACCTGGCAGATAAGAGAATGAAACATTCTCTACTTTCACATTTCCATCAATATCCGTCAGATGAACTGCATGTTCCGGTTCCGGTATCTGCGGATCTTCATCAATCAATGTAAATACTCTCTGCGCACATGCAATCGCATTCTGAAATTCTGTCACGACTCCGGAAATCTCATTAAATGGCTTTGTGTACTGATTTGCATAGCTCAAGAAACTGGACAATTGTCCTACGCTCATTGCACCGCGTACAACTGCAAATGCTCCGGTAATTCCAACTCCTGTGTAAACCAGACTGTTGACAAATCGTGTCGCCGGGTTCGTGATGGATGAGAAAAATGTTGCTCGCAAGGATGCCTCCTGCAATCTTTTATTCACTTCGTCGAAATGCTCTGTTGCATCTTCTCCGCGTCCAAATGCCTGAACTACTTTCTGGTTTCCGATCATTTCATCAATCAAGCCTGTCTGCTCTCCACGTATTTCAGATTGCAGACGGAACATACGAAATGTTTTCTTTGCAATAAAATTTGCTACAACGAATGATACCGGTGTGATAAGAACCACAACAAATGTAATCGATACATTTACGGATAACATAAAACAAAATGTTCCGACAATCGTGGCAATCCCGGTGAAGAGCTGTGTAAATCCCATCAGAAGTCCATCAGAAAACTGATCAACATCCGCGATTACACGGCTTACAACATCTCCGTATGGATGGCCGTCAATATATTTTAGCGGCAACTGCTCTATTTTATGGAACGCTTCATTTCTGATATCCTGAACCATCTGATAGGTCATTTTGTTATTACACACATTCATCAGCCACTGTGCCAATGCCGTAATCAGTGTACACACACCAATCTGAATCATCACCTGGATTACTCCCGGGAAATTCACTTCACCTTTTCCGATCACATAGTCAACTGCATGTCCTGTCAGCTTTGGAATATAAAGTGTAAGCGCAACAGATACAGTTGCAAGCAGAATTGAAAATACGAGAAAAATTCTGTATCTTCCAAGTCGGCGGATTACCTTTTTCAATGTTGCTGCCTGACTTTTCTGTTTTTTCTCACTATTTGTCTTTCTTTTATCAGCTCTTCCGATCTGCCTCCTTTGGAAATTGTGAATAATAGATTTCCTGATAGATTGGACAATCCTTCAACAGTTCTTCATGTGTTCCGATTCCTGCCATTGCACCATCATCCAACACAATGATCTGGTCTGCATACTGAATAGATGCTGCTCTCTGAGATACGATAAATACGGTCGGCTGGTTTTTCATCTCTTTGATTGACTTGCGAAGTGCCGCATCTGTAGCAAAATCCAGCGCTGATGCACTGTCATCGAGAATCAGGATCTCCGGTTTCCGAACCAGTGCGCGTGCAATCGTCATTCTCTGTTTCTGACCTCCGGAAAGGTTTCTTCCTCCCTGTTCAATCTGAAATTCTAATCCGCCTTGTTTCGTATCAACAAATTCTCTTGCCTGAGAAATGTCCAATGCTTCATACATTTCCTGCTCTGTTGCATCTTCCTTTCCCCAGCGGAGATTGTCCGCAATACTCCCTTTGAAAAGCACTGCTTTCTGAAGAACGACACCGATATGTTCTCTTAGGTTCTCTGTCTGATATTCTTTGATATCACGTCCATTGATCTTCACTGTACCGTCTGTTGCATCATAAAATCTCGGAATCAGATTCACAAGAGACGATTTTCCTGAACCTGTTCCCCCGATGATTCCTATCGTCTGTCCTTTCTCGGCACAGAAATTTATATCAGATAAGGATGTATCTGAAGTTCCTTTATAGGTCAAAGATACATGAGAGAACTCTACGACCGGAATTTTATTTTTCAAATCCCGATCTGCTTCGGAAGAATTGCTCTTCCATCTTACATCTCCCTCATTCATATCTGGTTTCACAGCAAGCACACTCTCCACACGGTTCAGACATGCTGCTGCCTTCGTCACGGAAATAATCAAGTTCGCTAACTTCACAAGTTCAACAAGAATCTGTGACATATAATTAATAAGTGCCACAACCTGTCCCTGGGTCAGATCTCCGATATCAACACGGACTGCACCGACATAGATCAATGCTATGATTGCTCCGTTTACAATAATATATGTCAGCGGATTCATCATTCCAGAAATGCGTCCCACATATTTCTGTGCATCTGTAAGAATTTGATTCGCATTTTCAAACCGCTTCGTCTCATCCTCTTCTTTATTGAATGCACGGATAACTCTTGCTCCTGTCAGATTTTCCCTCGTTGCAAGAAGTACCTGATCAAGATCTGCCTGCACTTTCTTATACATCGGCATCGTCACAAGCATGATTCCAAACACAATAAGTGAAAGAAGCGGAATCGTCACAACAAATACAAGTGCTGCTTTCACATCTACTGTAAATGCCATGATCATTGCACCAAATACAATGAACGGCGAACGCAGGAACAATCGTAAAACAAGATTCACACCTGACTGGATCTGATTGATATCACTTGTCATTCGTGTGATCAATGTAGATGTTCCTAATTGGTCCATTTCCGTAAATGTAAATTTCTGGATATGTTCAAATAATCCATGTCTTATTCCCGTTCCGACTCCTGTTGCTGCCTTCGCTGCAAAATACTGTGCTGTAATGGAACAGACAAGTCCGATGATTCCCAGCGCGATCAGTACAAAACACATTTTCACAATATATGGCTTATCCTGATTTGCAATTCCCACATCAATAATTGCCGCCATTACCAACGGAACAAACAGCTCAAAAGATGCTTCCAGCATCTTAAACAGCGGAGCAAGTATTGATTCTTTCTTATATCCTTTCAGATATGCAAGCAATGTCTTCATAATACCCTCTCTTTCCTTCCTGTTGTTCTAATTGATTTGTTTTAATCTTACTCGATTATTATTTTTTAACTGTTTTTCCAATTGTTATTTTTTTAACTCTTGATAATAATCTATCTCTTATATTATCATAGAATAAAGCATACGAAAAATCTTATTTTTATATAGAAAGCATATATTTTCCATATACTTTTTTTATTCTCACGAATCAATATATATTATTTCGTGCATTGCACCCTATATTCCTACATGATATCAAATATATAATTGGAGGTTTCACATGGATTTAAAACAATTGGAATATTTTGTCACAGTAATAAATGAAGGAACTATTTCCTCAGCCGCGCGAAAATTAAATCTCTCCCAGCCGCCATTAAGTGCACAAATGAAATCTCTTGAACAGGAAATCGGTTCTCAACTCTTTTTCCGCGGACCTCGTCAGATTGAATTAACAGAAGCCGGGCGTATTCTTTATGAGCGTTCCAAGGATATTTTAGATCTTTCTTCACGTACTTTACAGGAACTTTCTGACTATCGTGAAGGAAAATCCGGCGTACTTCGAATTGGTATTGTTTCCTCTGCTCATGATCTGATGGCACAGCGCGCTTTTCGTCCATTTCATGAGCAATTTCCTGAAATTCGTTTTGAATTATATGAAAATGACACTTATCGTGTCATCGAACAACTACAATCCAAAGTTCTGGATCTTGCAATTGTACGTACCCCTTTCCAATCAGATAATTTAACCTGTTACACTTTGGTTAAAGAGCACTTGCTTGCTGTCGGAAATAAAAAATATTTTTCTTCCGATACTTCTTATAATACAAAACATACGCTTTCCACGGATAGAAAAATAGCTACCGCTGAACCCGACCAAAATGTAACAATCTCTCTTAAAGAGTTAGCAGAACATCCCCTGATTGTCTACCATCGCTGGCTTCCTGTTTTAGACCAACATTTTGAAACACTTAAACTGCAGCCAAACTATTTATGTATCAACCATGATTCCCGTACAGGAACTGCATGGGCGAAAGCCGGAATGGGAATTGCAATTCTCCCTGCGTCAGCTGCTGAATCACTCACATCCAAAAATATCATTAAAAAATTGATCACCGACCCGGTCATCACCTCTGATATCTGTATTCTCCATCATCCTGACGGTTATCTTTCAAAAATCGGAACATCTTTTCTTATGCACATGATGAATTATTTTGGAATTTCTCACTGATTGCTACGCACAAAAAGAGTCTGGCAAATACCAGACTCTCTTAAATCATTCTTATTATAGACTATCTATCCAACCCGATTCTTTCTACCTGTCTTCCGATACGCATTGCTTTGGCATATGCCATGAGACGTTCTTCATTCTTCTTATCGTATCTTCTGTAGTTCTCAATAACAAGTTCAAAGATATCTTTATCAATGTCTTCACGGAAACGAATGCAATCGCACACGCTTCTGTCAATTCCATATACATTGTAAGAACCGTACTTTGTATCAAACACATGCTTCTCATCCTCAAAAGCCTGCTCTGAGAAGTAATGTCTGCTGACTTCAAAATTCATCTTCATCTTGTGACGGTCACTTCTTCTTGTTGCAATCGAAAGGATCTCCGGCTCTTTATCGATCAGACCCATGTAATAACATGCACTGTCTGCGCAGATTACCGCTTTTCTATTTACTCGCGCCACTTCCACTGCTTTATAATCTTCCGGTTTGGAAAACTTTGGACTAATGATCCAATAATGTCCATGTGCTACCTTTTCAAGCTTTCCTTCTGCTGTCAACAGACCAATCTGACGATTTGTAAGTCCTTCCTTCATCAAATCTTCTGTATCAATATAACCTTTGTATTTGTCTGCAATATGTTTCACTTTGTCATAGATAATCTGACGCATAATTCTTTTCCTCGCTTAACTCGTGTATTACTAGAAACTGTAAGAAATGTTTACTGGCTGCTGTGAGCAGCAACACCTGTGATTCTTTTAAGTCTCTCGTATTGTATCATCTATCAAAGCGGTTGACAATAGGTAAGACGCTGATTTTTCAGTCCGATACCTCTATCTCTTTTATTAAAAATTCATTCCCACGAAGCAGATAGGTATTTTCACTTCCACAGTACGGACAGATTTTCCCATGTTCTACCGTTGGATATTCTTTCTGGCATTCCTCACAAAATGTTACTGCTTCTATCTGCTCGATTTTCAGTTCGGCTTCTTCCATAAGCGGTTCTTTCTTCTTCGCCCAATTCCAGCAATCAGTCAGATAATCATGTAGAATTCCTGACACTTCCCCAATCTCCAGTGTCACGGAAGAAACCTTCTCCACATGATTTTTTTCCGCAACCTTCTTTACATCTTTTACAACATAAAAGACAACACCTAATTCGTGCATTTTCCTTCCTCTCAATTTATATTTTTTCAACTATATCCTGAAGCAATCCAATCAACTCTTTTGCGTTCACAGGTTTAAAGATACACTCATTCATACCTGCCAACTCACACTGATGTATACTTTCGGTAGACGCTTGTGCTGTCATTGCCAAAATCGGAATCTCAGCTGAATCTGCCCTTTTGTCTGCCATGGATCGGATCTTTCGTGACGCCTCTTTTCCATCCATCTCCGGCATCATGATATCCATAAGAACAGCATCATATTCTCTCAGACCCGACTGTTTAAATAGTTCCACAGCTTCCTGTCCATTCCATGCCTTTATCACCTGTGCACCAGCTTCTTCCAGATAAAACTCTGCAATCTCCATATTGATCTCATTATCTTCAGCAAGAAGAATATGATATCCTCTGAGTGGTTTATCTTCTTTCAGATCCTGTTTTGTTCCCTGTACACATTCTCCACTCTGACTTTCCTTTTCCGGCTGAACTACTGGAAAACTCAAATAAAAACGAAACTCCGTTCCAACGCCGGGCGTACTGCTCACCTGGATTGTTCCGCCCATCTTTTCGACCAGTCCTTTTACAATTGACATTCCCAGCCCCGTTCCTCTGTACTGCGTTCTTGCATCATTTATTTCCTGTGTAAAAGGCTTAAACAATTCTTCTTTTATATATTCTTTGCTCATCCCTACACCTGTATCCGTAATACGAAATTCGAATGCCGCACACATCCCATCAAAAGAGAGTTCTTTTACATAAGTGTCTATCCTTCCTCCACGCTTATTATATTTGATTGCATTACTGAACAGATTCAGCATAATTCTTCTGATCTGCAGCGTATCTCCGATCAGCGTCGTATGATCCATCTTTTCCCGATGGCTTTCATAGCTGATTTCCATCGCTTCTACCTGTGCACTGACCACAACTTCTACCTGATCTATCAACGCATTCAAATCAAACGTATCATTCTGCAATTCTAAATGTCCTGACTCGATTTTACTCATATCAAGTACATCATTGACCAGTTCACTCAAATGTTGGACAGACAGATCGATTTTATCAACACACTCTTCTATCTTTTCCTGATCTTTATAATTCTTACGAATCATCTGGATCATTCCGAGAACGCCATTGATCGGTGTACGGATATCATGACTCATCCGGTTCATGAATTCTGTCTTCGCACGGCTCTCGAGATCCGCTTTTTCGTATGCGACCTGCAGACGTTCTCTTTCTCTGTCCTCCTGCTCATGGAACTCTGAAATATCCTTGAACAAAATAATTGCACTAATCATAGTACTTGTCTGCTTTGTTCTGCTTTCATAAAACATCTCCTGCGACATCAGAACTGTCTCCTGCCACCAGCGTCTGCTTCCATTACTTTGCTCTACCTGATATTCCACAGTCACCTGCTTTTCACCTGCTTTAAAACGTTCGATCAGCTGTGCCGGATTTTCTGTGATACGATAATTTTCTCTCGTCTCTTTTGTCACGAACCGCTGATAGGTCTTACAGTACGTATCATAAGGACATGGACGTTTTATGTCTGGGATCTGCCTGTTTTCCCTGTTGTGCCAAAATATCTTTTCCAATAAATTCTGTGTCAGATTTACACTCAGAATTATTTCTGCTGTATCCATCAATGCTTCTATATAGTTTCCATTTTCCAAAATGGATTGCGTCAGCTGTTCATAGAACTGTGTCAGTTGTTTTTTCTCATTTACGATCAACTCGTCCCTGTCCTGATAAACATCAAACCCAACAAGAAAATGATGCAGATTTCCATTTTCAGCAAAGTCAGGCAGTAAAAGTGTGATCCGGCCACGCAAAGCTCTGTCACCCTCTTTGTGACAATAAAAATATTCCTCTACCTGATGTTCCTCCGTCAGGGTTTCCCGGATTTCCGACAGCTGAAGTTTCTCCCAGAGTTCCCTGCGTTTCTCTTCCTCCGCCAGCTCCTGTATAATCTGCTCTACTGCACCGGAATAATTTCCATCATCTGCAAGGAAAAATTCTGAGCTTGCACGAAGAACAACATACTGATCCAGAATCGCATCACAGTACAGACAATCTGTAAAATGAAATCCTTTTTCTTTTACAGATTGTAACAGCCTTCTCCTAAGTCTCCGCTTGTCAGCTGCTTCTTTCATCTTCGCCTGATTCTTGTCTACATACATATTCTTATCCGCATATCGGAACAAGTCTTTCATATTATTTCCCGGAAAATCTGTAGACAATGCATATCCCACTGCATAGCTAAGTGGCATATCCGGGTGATTCTTTGAATAACGCTCTGTCTGTTTCCGTATCATCTGCAGACAGTCTTTCACCTGCTTATGATCCACCTGCTTTAATACTGCAATAAACTCGTCTCCTCCGTCTCTTCCGACAAAATATTTCTCCGGAAGTGCTGCCCGCAGTTGTTCTGCAAATGATCTGATATATTGATCGCCTCTTTCATGTCCCTGCCGGTTATTAATAACCCTCAGATTATTTAAATCAAACACCATTACCGCTGTTGGTTCCCTGTCCGTAAGCGGCTCCACAGATCCCAGAATCTCCTCGCACTTATTCTTATTCGGAAGTCCTGTTGCCTCATCCAGATAAACCTTCTGACGAAGCACACGGTTTTGTGCCGCGTACCGCAACGCCTTGAAAAGCTCATATCCAAACAGACACACAATTCCAATAATATCCACGACAACAATTTTCTCCAGACGATTCAATAAAGATGCCAGCTTCTGCGAATAACTTTCCGCAAGCCCTGTTGTCTCATCACAGATTGTAAAAAATGTTTCACTTTTATTTATAATCTGTGTATTTTCATATCCTTCTTCTCGAGCCTTATAGATTTCTTCCTTTAGTTGTTCAAAAAATTGTTCCTGCACTTCCATCTTATCCTGAAATGCTTTATCATCCAGACGGATAAGGTTCAGTTCATCGCTGCCATGACGTAATCCATCAATATAAGTATCGACTTTCCTGATCATTTCATCCTGCGGTTCCTTTGCATTTTCCAGTTTGATGATCTGCTGCGTCTTTCCACGCACAAGTCCGGCATAATTCACTACACGAGCCGTCCCCTGCATATCGCTGACCAATACCATAATTCCAAAGAATAATGCAATCAGGATACATGTAAGAAGCGTCATGAAAATACGCAGAATCCGTCTAAGTTTCTTCTCTTTTTCTTTCATATCTATAACCTTACATTTCTTTTTTTTAATACTTTATTTAAAGATTATAACAGAATCTCCTTTGTTTTCCCATAATAAAATACATCACTAGAGGATTTTTAAAAATGGTGTAATACTTGCTATCTGTTTTGGAAAATGTGATACTATAAATTATAGTCACACTTAGTTTTCGTAACAAACGGAGGGACCCTCTATGATAAACTAGACAAAACAAATATTGGAAGAATCTCTGAAAAAATTAATGCTTCAAAAGCCGCTCGATAAGACAACCATCCACGGAAGCCTTACGCATTCAATTGAAAATTTCGCAGCACTTCCTAAAAAAGAAAATTCATAACACAAATATACTAAACCTATACTTTACAAAAAGAGGCAAATGATAACTTTTTAATCACTTGCCTCTTTTTGTAAATTGAAAATCTTCAAAAATGTCCATACTATAGCTATAACAACTATACTTCATATCTCAAAACGAGACATGAATACGTTTTCTCAGAAAGGTGGTTTTATTATGTCAAATAAGAAATCTAAACTTGGTGTAATCTCTGCAGTGGCAGCAGGAACAGGAACTGCAATTTATCTCGCACAGAAGGCAAAAAAAGAATCCGGTAATTCTATTTTTAAGAAGAGTACTATTGCCGATTCTTCCGTTCCGAATAACTATCGTAACACAGAACGTGGAAAATATGACCGCAATAGCAAAGGCATTTATTATTCAAACGGAAACTACGAAGCATTTGCACATCCGGAGAAACCGGAAGGTGTAGATCAGAAAAATGCTTACATCGTAGGAAGCGGACTTGCCTCTCTCGCAGCGGCATGTTTTCTTGTCCGTGATGCACAGATGCCTGGATGCCAGATTCACATTTTAGAAGCAATGGATCTTGCCGGTGGTGCATGTGATGGAATCTATGATACTTCCCGAGGTTATGTAATGCGCGGTGGACGTGAGATGGAGAACCATTTTGAATGTCTGTGGGATCTCTTCCGCAGCATTCCATCCATCGAGACACCTGGTGTTTCTGTACTTGATGAATATTACTGGCTCAATAAACATGACCCGAACTATTCCCTTTGCCGTGCAACTGTAAATCGTGGCAAAGACGCACATACAGACGGAAAATTCAACCTCAGCCAGAAGGGCTGTATGGAAATCATGAAACTCTTCATGACAAAAGACGAAGATCTCTACGATAAAACAATCGAAGATGTTTTTGACGAAGAAGTATTTGATTCTACTTTCTGGCTCTATTGGAGAACAATGTTTGCATTTGAAAACTGGCACAGTGCTTTGGAAATGAAATTATATTTCCAAAGATTTATCCACCATATTGCCGGACTGCCTGATTTCAGTGCATTGAAATTCACAAAATATAATCAGTATGAATCCCTCATTCTTCCGATGCAGAGATACCTCGAAGATGCCGGTGTAGACTTCCAGTTCAATACAGAAGTCACAAATGTTGTATTCAAATTCGAAGGAGACAAAAAGATTGCATCTGCAATTGAATGTAAAGTAAATGGACAGGAAAGAGGTATCGTCCTGACAGAAAACGACCTCGTATTTGTCACAAACGGAAGCTGTACAGAGGGAACAATTTATGGTGATCAGGACCATGCGCCAAACGGTGATGCCGAAGTCCGCACAAGTGGTGTATGGAACCTTTGGAAAAACATTGCCCGTCAGGATCCATCCTTCGGACATCCGGAGAAATTCTGTTCCGACATTGCCAAGACAAACTGGGAATCTGCAACAGTTACAACTCTGGATGAAAAGATCATTCCTTATATCACAGACATTTGCAAACGTGACCCTCGCACCGGAAATGTTGTAACCGGCGGTATCGTCAGCTGCCAGGATTCCAGCTGGCTGTTAAGCTGGACGATCAATCGCCAGGGACAGTTCAAAGACCAGGATAAAGATAAGGTATGTGTCTGGGTTTATGGATTATTTACTGATGTACCTGGTGACTATATCAAGAAGCCTATGAAAGACTGTACCGGAAAAGAAATCACAGCAGAATGGCTCTATCACCTTGGTGTTCCGGAAGATCAGATCATGGATCTGGCTGAAAACAGTGCGATCTGTGTACCGACAATGATGCCTTACATCACAGCATTCTTCATGCCACGTACAAAAGGTGACCGCCCGGATGTTATCCCAGATGGATGTGTCAACTTCGCTTTCCTCGGACAGTTTGCCGAAACTCCAAGAGATACTGTTTTCACAACAGAGTATTCTGTACGTACTGCTATGGAAGCTGTTTATGGACTTCTCAAAGTAGACCGTGGTGTGCCTGAAGTATGGGGAAGTGTTTATGATATCCGCGAGCTTCTCGACAGCTCTGTAAAACTTATGGACGGAAAATCTCCACTTGAGATCCAGCTGCCTGGACCGCTGAACGCACTGAAGAAACCTCTTCTGAAGCTTGTAAAAGGAAACGTGATTGAAAAGGTACTGCGTGATCACAATGTACTGAAGGACGGAATGTAAAAAGAACACTTGTTCTTTTCTCTGAAATATGCTATTCTATTTCTACCTGATCACGTAAGAAGAATGCCTCCCGGCATTCTTCTTACTTAAATGATTTGATACAAGGGTCAAAAGGTCATGCGTTTCTTGCTTGCATGAAAAAGCATGACTTATTGACCCGCAAAACACCGAAAAGTAGCCATTTTTTGTAGAAAAAATGAGCGGATTTGAGGTGTTTTAGGATTGCGAGAGCATGAAATGCGAAGCAATCCGTGTATCATAGGGG
>ERZ791843.1026-NODE-1026-length-12900-cov-5.42071_pt1 | contig 12900 bp, 9 predicted proteins | sample MGYA00510290_ERZ791843 | MGnify/ENA primary metagenome ERZ791843 (study PRJEB30046, sample SAMN00715254) | human gut metagenome | study: EMG produced TPA metagenomics assembly of the A metagenome-wide association study of gut microbiota in type 2... | reverse complement strand
CCCCCATCGCCGCCGTCAAGCAGCTGAGCGCAGACGTGGGCATCCCCGTAAATCTGCACGGCATCCTGAAGGAAGAGGATATCCAGTTCCTCGCCGAGTCCGCATTTGCGGATGCCTGCCGTCCCGGCAATCCCCGCGACACCAGCGTGGAGGAGATCGTGGAGCTGTATAAGAGCCAGCTGTGATTCCGCTCTGTAAATTCAAGCTGTAATTTTGGACCCTGCTGTCCTTCGGGATGGCAGGGCCTTTTTCTAAGATGTAGATGAAAACAAAGCAACCGGCTGGATCTTCGTCTTTTCAGAGATGCCCGGAGAGCCTGCCGCGTCGCAGAGTGACAAAATTTCTGCACGGCTCTTGTACACAGCGCCCAAAACAGGTACAATCAATGCAGTAAGAAAAAACTGGAAGCGAAAGGAACCTTATGACGCTGAACTTCTATACTCTGGGTGTTATTTATCTGGTATATTCCTTTCTGGGCTGGGTGGCTGAGACGGTAGTCGCGACCATCCGGGGCGGAAGGTTTGCCAACCGCGGTGCGGCGGCAGGCCCGTTCTGCTTTATCTACGGTACCACCGGCGTGCTGCTGGCCGTGAGTTTCGGCGACCTGCGCACCGAGCCGGTCTACCTGTTCTTTGCCTGTATGATGGCGGCAACGGTGATGGAATGGATCACCGCCAAGCTGCTGGAACGCCTGCACCGCCGCAAGTGGTGGGACTATTCCGGAAAAAAATTCAATCTGAACGGCTATGTGTGCCTGCAGTATTCGCTGCTGTGGGGTGCGCTGGGCACGGCAAGTGTGCTGTGGGGCAATAATGTGTTGCTGCAGCTGTGCGCGCATATCCCTGTCTGGCTGCTGCGCCCGGCAGTATGGGTCTCGCTGACGGTGGCGGTGCTGGACCAGATCGGTTCGGCGGTGCTGGTGCAGCAGTATGCGGCCCGGCACCCGATGCTGGAGCAGCTCAACCAGAGACTGGGGGAGCGGTCGGACACGCTGCGCCGCAGGATCGCGCTTTACATTGAAAAACGCATCCAGTATGCTTACCCGGCTGCGGCCCGGCAGGAGCAGACTGCGCTCCGGAAGGGGGAAAAGAACTTTCTCAGCGTGTCCGACTTGCTGTGGCTGTTCGTGATCGGCGCGTTTCTGGGCGACATGGTGGAGACGGTGTTCTGCCGCGTGACGGCAGGCGTGTGGATGAGCCGCTCCAGTCTGGTCTGGGGGCCGTTCAGCGTGGTGTGGGGGCTGGCACTGGTGATGGCTACAGTGCTGCTGCGGCAGGAAAAGGACAAAAGCGACCGCTACCTGTTTGCCTTTGGCACCGTCATGGGCGGTGTGTACGAATACGTGTGCAGCGCCGTCACCGAGCTGCTGTTCGGCACCGTGTTCTGGGACTACAGCAAGTTCAAGTTCAATCTGGGCGGGCGCATCAACCTGCTGTACTGCTTTTTCTGGGGCATTGCGGCGGTGATATGGATGCGCTACGGCTATCCGCTGGTGCTCAGAGGCATGAAGAAGGTGCGCAGCCGCGTCCGCCCATGGATGACCGTCCTGCTGGCCGTATTCATGGCGGTGAACATGCTCACCAGTGCGCTGGCGCTGGCCCGCTACGATGCCCGCACCAGCGGTGAAGCGCCCAAAAGCAGCATCGATATGCTGCTGGATGCGCATTTTGACGATGCCCGCATGGAGCACATCTATCCCAACGCGAAGAAAGTAGCCAAGGCCGGATGAAATTTCAACGCTCCTCTTGCACTTTGGTGCAAAAACCGGTATAATATTTTTCGGATAAAAGGGAGTAAAGGGCGCTCGTTTTGCAAAAACGGTGCGCTGTGGCGCAGCGACATCCCGGCAGAAATGCCCGCTGTGTCACCGGAAGCTTGAGACTTTTATTACACTTTCCCATTTTTGGGCAGGATGTAATAAAGGCCTCTTTTTTATTGCTGCTCTGCCAAAAACAAAAGGAGAAAACTATGCTCATTCCTGTTTTGCTGTTCATCGTGGGCCTGCTGTGCCTCATCAAGGGCGGTGACTGGTTCGTGGATGGTGCCACGGGCATTGCCCGCCGCTTCCATGTGCCGGAGCTGCTCATCGGTGCCACCGTGGTGTCCATCGGCACCACCCTGCCGGAGGTGATGGTCTCCACCACCTCGGCCTTTACCGGCCACGGCGAGATCGCCTATGGCAACGCCATCGGTTCGATCATCTGCAATGCATCGCTCATTGCGGCCATCACCATTGCGGTAAAGCCGGGCAAGGTAGACCCCAAGAGCCTGCGCACGCCGGTGCTGTTCTTCTTTGTGGCAGCGGCCTTCTATGCCGGTGTGGCCTACACCACCGGCTACTTCTCCCGCCCGGTGGGCCTGATCCTTCTGGCCATGTTCGCAGCGTATATCATCTGCAACGTGATGGCCATGAAGAACGCCCCCGCCCCGGAAGAAGAGGAAGAACCGGAAGAAAATGCATCCTTTGCCAAGGAGCTGGGTCTGCTGGCCGTGGGCGCGGTGCTCATTGCCGTGGGTGCCAACCTGCTGGTGGACAACGGCACCCTGATCGCACAGGCACTGGGCGTGCCGGAGTCGGTGATCGCGCTCACCTTCGTGGCACTGGGCACCTCGCTGCCGGAGCTGGTAACGGCCATCACCTCGCTGGCAAAGGGCCACGGTGCACTTTCGCTGGGCAATGTCATTGGTGCAAATGTGTTCAATCTGGTGCTGGTGAGCGGTGTTTCCGCCACGGTGGCACCCTTTAGCATCCCGCAGAACTCCATGCTCTTCGGCCACAATGCATCGCTGGTGCTGGAGTTCCCGGTCATGTTCGCCGTGATGCTGCTGCTTACTCTGCCCGCTCTCTTCAAGGGCAAGCTGAGCCGCCCGCAGGGCATTGCACTGCTGTGCATCTACGCGGCATTCTGTGTGGTGCAGTTCACCATCTGATAAAACAGCAAAAGGCCGACGCAGCACTGCGTCGGCCTTTTGCCGTTTTAAGGGTTATTTTTTCAAATGGGAATCCCAGCCGGAAGAGGTGATGACCTGCTGATCCGGTGTGCACCACATGGCTTCCACGCCGTCCAGACTTTCCACGATCTTCATCCCGTCCTCCAGCGGCTGGCAGAACAGGCCGGTGGTCAGGCAGTCGGCAAGGCCGGAGTCGCTGCACAGCACGGTCACGCCGTTAAAGTAGGCGGCGGGGAACAGGGTGTCCGGGTCGATCAGGTGGTGGTAGCGCTTGCCGTCCACCACGTAGTAGCGCTGGTAGTCGCCGCTGGTCACAAGGGCCATATCGCTCATGTTGATGGCACCGTCCAGCATGGAATCCGAAGTGTATACATCCGAAGAGATCCACGGGTTTTCCACGCCGCCGGTCCACTGGCTGCCGTCCGGTTTTACACCAATGGCGCGCAGGTTGCCGCCCACGCTCACCAGAGCGCTGGTCAGGCCGCGGGCCTCAGCAGCCTGACACACCATTTCCACGGCGTAGCCCTTGCCCACGCTGCCCACATCCAGCAACATTTCCGGGTCGGCCAGATAAACGGTCTTGGCATCCGCGTCGATGATCACGTTGTTGATATCACAGTGCTGGGCGGCTGCTTCCAGCTCTTCCATGGTGGGCAGCTTGTTGTCGGCATCCGTCTCGGCGGCTTCGGCAGCTTCGCGGTAATTGTGCCAGATATTCAGCACGCTGCCCATGGCAATGTTCAGCTTGCCGTTGGTGGTCTGGTACATCTGGTCGGCAAGCTCCAGCATGGAAAGGATGCGGTCGTCCACCTCCACCGGAGCGCTGCCGGCATTGTCGTTGATGGTCTTGACGTTGGTCACGCCGGGGTAATCGTTGTAGATATCATACAGCTGGTTATAGGTAATAAGGTCTGCGTGCAGGGCATCCATCTGGGTGTTGAATTCTTCCTCGCTCTCGCAGTAGGCGATCACCTGCGTTACGGTATCGAACACATCATAAAAAACGGTGGAATAGCGGGTAAGCTCTTTCTTTTTGGAGGCACAGCCTGCCAGCAGGCTCAGGCAGAGCACCCCGGCCAGCAGGGCGCTGACGAAACGTTTTGCGCGGGTCTTCATACGGTGTGGTTCTCCTTTGCGGCGGTAAAGGCGGCGTGCTCCTCCTGCAGGTGGGCCAGCAGATCGCCGAACACCCAATTGCGGTTGGAGGGGGTGACAAGAGCCTTGAGCGGCACGGTGACTTGTGCCTGCTTCATCAGATCCAGCAGGGTGTCCACGTCCTTCTCCTTGAAGTTGGCCAGAACCACTGCCGGCGGGTAGGCACCCGGCTCCAGCACCAGCGTGCGGGCGGCCTTGGTCTCCACCTCGCCCAGCAGCTGTGCCACGGTCTTGCCCGCATCGGCAGGGGAGACGAGCAGCAGCTTCATGCCAAAAGCAGGAGCCATGCCTTCCAGCTTGCCGCGGTCGGCGGGGGAAAGATTCCAGCCCAGAACCAGCGGGACACCGGCGTTCTGATTGCGTGCGATATGTGCTTTCATAAAAAAACCTCATTTCAGGGTGGATTGCAAATACACTATAGTATAACACAAATACGCAAAAAATGGAATGCCGGGGACGGTTCCGGTACTACCGGGAGAAGTTTCGGAGGATTTCGAACAAAGGCAACAAAAATTAGAAGAAATTACAAGGCAAATTTCAGTGCAGGTGAAGATTGTATGCAGAAAATAGAGGTGCTATACTAAAAATGCGAGACATAAGTCTCAGAAATTTAACAGAAAGCAGAGGTTTTGAGGATGAAAAAACAGAAGATACGGCTCATCAGTGCAGTGCTTGCGGCATGCATGATGACATCTGTCCTTCCGGTCAATGCACTTGCTCTGGGGGGGTACGCCTGAAAATGGCGTAACTGCGCAGGAAAATGAAGAAGCTGAGTCGGCTCCTACTGAACTGGTTCCTGAGACAGACATTACCATCACCAAAGGCGGCAATTACGAGATCCCTGAGGGAAAGTACGCTGGTAATATTACCGTTAATCTGACCGATACATCAGAGCCTGTGAACATTGCTATTAAAGGCGGTATAACCTATAACGGCAGACAGGTTATGTTTATCCTTGTGGAGAATGCTGACAAGGTGACAATTACAAACGATGGGCATGCAGTAAACTGTGCACCATCGGATGCTCATTTCATGGATGTAAAATCCGGCAATGTAACAGTCAACGGCGGCACATATGTAACTGCGACACGCAATCTGGTCATGGCGTACGCTGGAACGACCACGCTGAATGATATGACAACGGAGACCAGTGGCTATGCTGTGACCAGTAGCGGCAGTGCAAAGGTTGTTGTTAACCGTGGTGAACATACCCACAGCAATACAAATCAGGACAGAGCAAATTTCTGGATTTTTAATGGTGGCCACATGACGTTGAACGATGTTAACGCAATCTCCGATGAGGCCGTTATCATTAACAATAACAGCACGGTGAACGTCAATGGCGGCAAGTTCCAAACCACCGGCACAAAAAGCTGCTTTGTCAACAACTCTGCAAACCTGACCATTGACAAGGGCATCACAACAGAGGGATTCTTTGAGTCTAAGAGTGCCAGCTGCATCAACAACAGCTGGGGTTTTGTGGAGATCAACGGCGGCACCATTACCTCGGGCGCAGCCTGCACCATCAAAAACCGCGGCAGCCTGCGCATGAACAAGGGTACGGTCGCCAGCACGAATCCAGATGCCGTGGTCATTGACTGCACCGGCAATTACGGCGGTACGTGGATCAACGGCGGCACCATCAAGGGCGGCGAAGACGGCATCCTTCTGAAGGATCTTGGCAGCTTCGGAGTGACCCTGACGCAGGCGACCTTTGAGGGCAACACCAACGATATCCATCTGGGCGATGGCCAGAAGATCGACATCAAAAAGACCTTTACCGGTACGGCAACGATCCTGACCGACGATCCAGGCCTCGGCCGTCATATCACGCTGGAAAACGAGGATCTCAGCTATCAGAACAAGCTGAAACTCATCAGCAGGAATTCCGGCTACATCATCGGCTATAAGCGCGGCGATGATGGCGTGGAATACCGCTATCTGGCAGATGCCAACGGCAACATCGTCAACGCTGTAAATGCGAAGGCAACCGCTGACCTCGGTGCCGAGGAGCAGGAGCTGGATACTGCCACCGTTGTGCCGGAACACACCACCGTGACCGTGACGGCAGACATCCCGGAGGGCGCAGAGTTCCTCGGCTGGAGCGCCGTGTGTGCCGACGGCAGAGAGCTGAATCTGGGCGATGATCAGACCGAACACTTTGAGATGCCCGGTTGCAACGTGACCGTCGAAGCGCTGTATCAGGGCGGAAATGTTGACATCGACAACCCGAGCGGCGGCGGCAGCAGCGATGTGGTGGCCGGCATTGCGGCTGTTGCGCTGACCGGTGCAGCCGTGTGGAGCATTTACGAAACCGGAACCGGCATCTATCGCGTGCTGAATATGCCCGGCGTCCCCATGCCCTCCAACCGCGCCGGTCTGGCGACCCTGATCTGGGAAAAGGCCGGCTGCCCGGAACCGCAGACGGTGAAGAGCTTCAGCGACATCGATGACGCCGACCTTCATCTGCGGCAGGCTGCCAGCTGGATGGAAGAGCAGGGTCTGATGGACGATGTGAAGGAAAACGAGTTCCGCCCCTATCGCTATGTGACCAAGCTCCAAACCTGCCTTGTCTGGGATAAGGCCAAGGAAGAGAGCCTGATCTCCTGAAAAGTAGATCATTCTTGTAACAACCCCGGGGTGACCGCAAGCGCCCCGGGGTTGTTTTTTTCACAGGAAAAGGGGCAGAACCGGAAGATGCAGTGTGAAAAAGCAACGAGGAAGATCCCGCAGGATCTTCCTCGTTGCAAACACAAAATAATAATTCTGCAGAGGATATTTCAAATCATCAGTTCAGCTTTTTGCCGAAGAACTCCACTTCCTTGCCGATGAACTGCATCAGCTCGTCGAACTGGTTGGGGGTCAGGCTCTGGGCACCATCGCACTTTGCCTTGGCGGGGTTGTTGTGCACCTCGATCATCAGGCCGTCGGCACCGGCAGCAACAGCGGCCTTTGCCAGATCCGGCACCATCCATGCGTGGCCGCAGGCATGGCTGGGGTCCACAATAACGGGCAGGTGGGTCATCTTGTGCAGCATCACCACACCGGCAAGGTCGAGGGTGTTGCGCATGCTGGTCTCAAAGGTGCGGATGCCGCGTTCGCAGAGGATGACGTTCTCGTTGCCCTCAGCCATGATGTACTCGGCGCTCATCACGAACTCTTCCAGCGTATTGGCAAGGCCGCGCTTGAGCAGCACCGGCTTCTTCTGACGGCCGACGGCCTTGAGCAGCTCAAAGTTCTGCATGTTGCGGGCACCCACCTGAATGAGGTCTACATTCTCGAACAGGGGCAGGTGCTCAGTGTTCATGATCTCGGTCACGATGGGAGCACCGGTGGCGCGGCGTGCCAGCTTGAGCAGGTCGAGGCCCTCGCTGCGCATACCCTGAAAGGAGTAGGGCGAGGTGCGGGGCTTGAATGCGCCGCCGCGCAGCAGGGAAGCACCCGCAGCCTTCACGCGCTGTGCGCAGTAGGTGATCTGCTCCTCGCTCTCAATGCTGCAGGGGCCTGCAATGACCGCAAAGTTTCCGCCGCCGATCTTTACGCCGTCCACATCGATCACGCTGTCGTCCGGGTGGAACTTGCGGTTGGCCTTCTTATAAGGCTCGGTCACGCGGCGGCAGGTCTCCACCACCGGGTTTGCCAGCACCCAGCTCTCGGCCACGGCCTTGGTGTCGCCGATCAGGCCCAGAATGTGGCTCTCACTGCCCTTGGAATCGTTGATCTGCAGGCCCATATCCTGCAGTTCGTGGCAGAACTCGCGTACCTGTACCTCAGGTGCGTCCTGTTTGAGTACGATGATCATAGTGTTTTGTCTCCTTTGCCTTATCGTGTGAAACGGCGAGGGAGACCGGCTCCTTTGCCGCAGCTTGCAGTGTCAAACTTCAGGGTTCTGAAGTGTGTGACGCTATGATATCACTTCAGGAAACTGAAGTCAAGAGAATTTTGAATTTTTTTGAAGAAAGTGGTAGAATAGAAAAGAACCCTCTCAGTCATTGCTGCGCAATGACAGCTCTCCCGAAGGGCGAGCTTTTTACTGCTTTCTATGGGGCATTACTTCACGGTGAAAGAGGATCTGCCAGTTACCGCGCATAAGCTCCCCCTTTTGGGGGAGCTGGACGCGAAGCGGCCTGAGAGGGTTCAATACAAGCAAAGGGGATATCAGAGATGGGAAAAGAAGCAAAAACCAATGCCATGCGCATTCTGGAGCGCGAGAAGGTGCCCTACACCGCCCACGAGTACGCCCACGAAGAGGGCGTGGCTGTGGACGGCGTGACCGTGGCGGCCAGCATGGGCGAAGACCCTGCATGCGTGTATAAGACGCTGGTGACGCAGGGCAATAGCAAAAACTATTTTGTGTTCGTCATTCCGGTGGCAGCAGAGCTGGACCTGAAAGCTGCTGCCCGCAGTGTGGGCGAAAAAAGCGTTGCCATGATCCATGTGGCCGATATCAACAAGGTCACCGGCTATGTGCGCGGTGGCTGCAGCCCGGTAGGCATGAAAAAGCAGTATAAGACTGTGTTCGATGAGAGCGTGCTGACGCAGGAGAAGGTCTATGTCTCCGGCGGGCGCATCGGCACGCAGGTGTGCTGTGCCCCGGCGGACCTCATCCGCGCTGCACGGGCAATTACAGCAAAAATTATTTTTTAAAAAAGTCCGTCTATTGTACAAAAAGTTAACGCATCCTATTTACATAAAATATACTTAAACTATAAGTCATACTTAAAAAGAAAAACAATGTCGAAACTGCACAAAACTTTTGAAAGTTTTTTGACGGCATGAAAACACAAGGTAGAATTTGTGGGAACACTCTTTTCAAAGATGTTTTTTTGCCGTAAACTGTATGTAGTACAGGGACGGCGGCCCGCAGAAAGGGCTTTTCCGCCGCCTGAAAACGCAAGCACAAGGAACTGCGGAGGAGAACTTCAATGATGAAGATGCTGCCGGGTCTCATGGGTCGAAACAACATTCGGGCATGTCAGGGGCATCGTGCAACTTTGTGCAAAGCGTCGGGAGAGCATACGCAGAATTAAAGGCCGTGGTACGGGTGTACCGCAGCCTTTTTTGTTTGTCGGTTGAGAAAGAGAGGTTTGGATATGGTTCGTAAAGTGGCTGTGATCATGGGTTCTGACAGCGATTGGCCGGTGGTAAAGGGCGCATGTGCCCAGCTGAAAGCGCTGGACATCCCTTTTGAGGCGCACATCCTTTCGGCACACCGCACCCCTGCCGGGGCAGCGGAGTTTGCCAAAAGCGCCCGTGCCAACGGCTTCGGCGTGATCCTGTGCGCAGCAGGCATGGCAGCACATCTGGCGGGTGCCTTTGCTGCCAACACCACCCTGCCGGTGATCGGCATTCCCATGAAGGGCGGTGCCATGGACGGCATGGATGCCCTGCTTGCCACGGTGCAGATGCCCAGCGGCATCCCGGTGGCAACGGTGGCTCTGAACGGTGCCAAGAACGCCGCATGGCTGGCTGCGGAAATTCTGGCTTTGAGCGACGACGCTCTGGCCGAAAAGCTGGCAGCAGAGCGCACCGTCATGGCCGCACAGATCGCTGCCAAAGAGGAAAAATTGCAGAACGAACTGAACGAGCTGTAAGACGCGGACCCTCTCCGTCACGCCTGCGGCGTGCCACCTCTCCCGAAGGGCGAGGTCTTACGCCATCTGACGGGAAAGCGGTATAAAAGCTCCCCCCTCGGGGGAGCTGGCATTGCGGAGCAATGACTGAGAGGGTTTCAGAGCGAAAAAGGAGAACCAATGTCTGATTTTGCATATCCGCTGCACGAAGAATGCGGCGTTTTCGGCATTTACGACCGTGCCGGTACCGAGGATGTGACCGCTGCGGCCTACTCGGCTCTGTATGCCCTGCAGCACCGTGGTCAGGAGAGCTGCGGCATCGCCGTGAACGATGATGGCGTGATCAACGGCCACCGCGACCTCGGCCTTGTGAACGAGGTGTTCACCCCGGCGGTGCTGGCAAGCATTTCCAGGCCCACCGCTCATATGGCGACCGGCCATGTGCGCTATGCCACTGCTGGCAGCCGCGTGCGGGCCAACGCACAGCCCATGATCGTGCGCCATGGCCGCGGCACCATGGCACTGTGCCACAACGGCAACCTGACCAACGCCATCGAGCTGCGCCGCCAGCTGGAAAATGAAGGTGCCATCTTCCACGGCTCCTCCGATACCGAGGTGATCTGCTACCTGATCACCCGCAACCGCCTGCGCATGGGCAGCATCGAGACCGCCATCAGCAAGACGATGGATGTGCTGGAGGGTGCCTACAGTCTGGTGATCATGTCGGCCACCAAGCTCATTGCAGTGCGCGACCCCCGCGGCTACCGGCCCCTGTGCATCGGCACGCTGCCCGGCGGCGGCTATGTGTTTGCCAGCGAGAGCTGTGCACTGGACGCTGCCGGTGCCACCCTGCTGCGGGACGTGGAGCCCGGCGAGATCGTGGTGGCAGACGCAAAAACCGGTGAGCTGCGCAGCATCAAGGATCATTGCGGCCGACCGGACACCCAGATGTGCGTGTTCGAGTTCATCTATTTCTCCCGCCCGGACAGCATCATCGAGGGCAGCTCGGTGCACGAGGCCCGCAAGCAGGCCGGCCGGTTCCTTGCACAGGAACACCCCGTGGAAGCGGACGTGGTCATCGGCGTGCCGGATTCCGGTCTGGATGCAGCTCTCGGCTACTCGCAGGAGAGCGGCATCCCCTATGGCATCGGCTTTATTAAAAATAAGTACATCGGCCGCACCTTCATTCAGGGCAGCCAGAAGCAGCGCGAGAACAGCGTGCGCATCAAGCTGAACGTGGTGTCCAGTACCGTCAAGGGCAAGCGGGTGGTGCTGGTGGATGACTCCATCGTGCGCGGTACCACATCTGCCCGCATCATCAAGCTGCTGCGGGATGCCGGTGCCACCGAGGTGCACTTTATGGTGTCGGCACCGCCGTTCAAGTACCCCTGCTACTTCGGCACTGACATCCCGGATCAGAAGCTGCTGGTGGCCACCGGCCGCACGGTCGAGCAGATCAATGAAGTGATCGGAGCCGATACGCTGGGCTACCTTTCCACTGAGCATGTTATCCAGCTTGCAAAGAACGCAAAATGCGGATTCTGCACCGCCTGCTTTACCGGCAAATATGCCGTGAAGCCGGACGAGGTGCTTTCCACCGATATTCACGAACGCCACCTGAACGACCGTCCCAAGGACGAGAAAAAGTTAGGAGAGTAAGACCATGGAAAAAAGCTATTCTGAAAGCTATGCAGCCGCCGGTGTGGATATCACCGCCGGTTATCGCTCTGTTGAACTGATGAAGCAGTATGTGGCCCGCACCATGAACGAGCACTGCATTGGCGGTCTGGGCGGCTTTGGTGGCCTGTTTGAGCTGGACTGCACCGGCTACAAGCACCCGGTGCTGATCTCCGGCACCGACGGCGTGGGCACCAAGCTGAAAATTGCCATGATCATGGACAAGCATGATACCATCGGCATCGACTGCGTGGCTATGTGCGTGAACGATGTCATCTGCGCCGGTGCAAAGCCGCTGGTGTTCCTGGATTACATCGCCTGCGGCCGCAACATTCCCGAGAAGATCGCCGAGATCGTCAAGGGCGTGGCTGAGGGCTGCGTGCAGGCCGACTGCTCTCTGGTGGGCGGCGAGACTGCCGAGCACCCGGGCATGATGCCGGAGGAGGAGTACGATCTGGCCGGTTTCACCGTGGGTGTCGTGGATAAGGAAAAGATCCTGAGCAACGAGACCATGGCAGCCGGTGATGTGATTCTTGCCCTGCCTTCCACCGGTGTGCACTCCAACGGTTTCTCGCTGGTGCGCAAGATCTTTGACATTGACGCAAATCCCGATGTGCTGCACACTGCCCCTGCAGAGCTGGGCGGCAAGACGCTGGGCGAGGCCCTGCTGGCTCCCACCAAGATCTACGTCAAGCCTGTGCTCAAGGTGCTGGAAGAGGTGGATGTGAAGGGCATTTCCCACATCACCGGCGGCGGCTTCTACGAGAACATCCCCCGCAGCCTGAAAAAGGGCTGCTGCGCACGCATCAACAAGGCAGATGTCCGCACCCCGGCTCTGTTCCAGCTGATGCAGAAGACCGGCAATATCTCCGAGCACGATATGTTCAACACCTTCAACATGGGCGTTGGCATGGTGCTCACCGTCCCCGCAGAGCAGGCCGACAAGGCGCTGGATATCCTGCACGCAAACGGTGAGCCGGAAGCTTACCGTCTGGGCGTCATTGCAGAAGGTGAGGGCGTGGAGCTGTGCTGAACATTGCAGTTTTAGTCTCCGGCGGCGGCACCAACCTGCAGGCTCTGCTGGACAGCGAAGCCCGGGGCGAGAACCCCAACGGCAGGATCACCCTTGTGGTGGCCTCCAAGCCCGGTGTCTATGCGCTGGAACGGGCCGCAAAGGCCGGTGTGGAAGGCTGCGTGGTGCGCCGCAAGGATTACGCCAGCAGTGAGGATTTTGACGCAGCTCTGCTGAAAACGTTGAAAGACCACAACATCGATCTGGTGGTGCTGGCAGGCTTTCTGTCCGTGCTGGGGCCCAGTGTCATTGAAGCGTATCCCCGCCGCATCCTGAATGTGCACCCGGCACTCATCCCGTCTTTCTGCGGGCCCGGCATGTACGGTCTGCGTCCGCATGAGGCGGCTCTGGCCCGGGGTTGTAAGGTGACCGGTGCCACCGTCCACTTCGTGAACGAAGAGTGCGACGGCGGGCCCATCCTGCTGCAGAAGGCCGTGGACATCCTGCCCGGCGACACCCCCGAGGTGCTGC
>ERZ791843.1014-NODE-1014-length-13083-cov-2.52149_pt1 | contig 13083 bp, 7 predicted proteins | sample MGYA00510290_ERZ791843 | MGnify/ENA primary metagenome ERZ791843 (study PRJEB30046, sample SAMN00715254) | human gut metagenome | study: EMG produced TPA metagenomics assembly of the A metagenome-wide association study of gut microbiota in type 2... | reverse complement strand
TGGCGGCTATGACCGATGAAATATGAGAAGATTTCAAGCAATCAAAGACTTCTAATTATACTCATTATAATATAACTTATCACATGAAAAGCAAATTAATAACATTATTCTTACTATTAGTTACTATTGGTTCGATAACCTCCGCTCAGGGAATTAAAGAAGAAATCTCTTTAAAATATGGAGCAACGAATGAGGGGAAGCGACAGGATCCTGCAATGCAAAAATTCCGGGATAATCGTTTGGGAGCCTTTATTCATTGGGGATTGTATGCCATTCCTGGGGGTGAATGGAACGGAAAAATGTACGGTGGGGCTGCTGAATGGTTGAAGAGTTGGGCAAAAGTACCTGCTGATGAATGGCTGAAACTGATGGATCAATGGAATCCTACCAAATTTAATGCAAAGAAGTGGGCAAGAATGGCTAAAGAGATGGGAGCTAAGTATGTAAAGATAACAACGAAGCATCATGAAGGTTTCTGTTTGTGGCCGAGTAAATATACTCAATATACGGTAGCGAATACTCCTTATAAAAAAGACTTGTTGGGCGAAATGGTAAAAGCCTACAACGATGAAGGTATTGATGTACATTTCTATTTTTCAGTGATGGATTGGAGCCATCCGGATTATCGTTACAGTATAAAATCTGAAGAAGATAGTATTGCGTTCAGCCGTTTTCTGGAGTTTACAGACAATCAATTGAAAGAACTGGCCACACGTTATCCTACAGTGAAAGATTTCTGGTTTGATGGTACATGGGATGCAAGTATTAAAAAGAATGGTTGGTGGACAGCTCATGTGGAACAAATGCTGAAGGAGATGCTTCCGGGGGTTACTATTAATAGCCGTCTGCGTGCCGATGATAAAGGAAAACGTCATTTCGATAGTAATGGTCGTTTGATGGGAGATTATGAATCAGGTTACGAACGTCGTTTACCCGATCCAGTAAAAGACCTTAAGGTTACACAATGGGATTGGGAGGCTTGTATGACTGTACCCGAAAACCAATGGGGATATCATAAAGACTGGTCATTGAGTTATGTCAAAACTCCGATTGAAGTACTTGATCGTATTGTACATGCTGTTTCTATGGGAGGAAATATGGTTGTAAACTTTGGTCCTCAAGCAGATGGAGATTTTCGTCCGGAAGAAAAAGCTTTGGCGACTGCTATCGGCAAATGGATGAATCGTTATGGAAAGGCCGTTTATGCCTGTGATTATGCCGGATTCGACAAGCAGGATTGGGGATATTACACACGCGGTAAAAATGGTGAAGTGTATATGGTGGTATTCAATCAACCATATAGTGAACGTTTGATAGTAAAAACCCCGAAAGGAATTTCAGTTGAAAAAGCTTCTTTATTAGATACTAACGAAGATATCAAAGTTGTTGAAACAGCTCGTAACGAATATAATGTATCTGTTCCCAAGAAGAATCCGGGTGAACCTTATGTTATTCAGCTTAAGGTGCGTGCAGCTAAAGGAACAAAAGGTATTTATCGGGATGCTTTAACATAAATCAAAAGAGGATTGTAATATGAAGTTCAAAATTACATTCATTTTGTTAGTATTGATCGGGCAGTTTTTCTCTCTCACTGCCCGGGAAGTGACCTCTTTCAATGAAGGATGGTTATTCAAACGCGGTCCTTTTTCGGAAGACCCAGTAAAAGTTGTTGCTCAATGGGAGGGGAAATGGGAAACTGTAAGTCTGCCTCACACATGGAATGCTAAAGATATGCAGGTAAAGGCTGCTTCTTTTTATGAAGGAGTTGGCTATTACAAGAAAAAACAATTCTTTAATGAAGAATTGAAAGGGAAGCGTGTGTTTCTTCGGTTTGAAGGTGTGGGCGCAAACACCGAGGTATATGTTAACAGTAAGCTTGTAGGAACCCATAAAGGAGGTTATAGTGCTTTTGCTTTTGAGATAGGAACAGCTTTGAAATTTGGAGCTGAGAATGAAATCATGGTAAAAGCTGATAATACTGCACGACCGGATGTTATTCCGGTGAATCATAGCCTTTTCGGAGTGTATGGAGGTATTTATCGCCCGGTATGGCTAATTGTTACTGAACAAAATAATATAACAGTTACCGATTGTGCTTCTCCAGGTGTTTATATTACTCAGAAAAATGTTTCGAAACGTTCTGCAGATATTACTGTAAAAGTAAAATTAGACAATGGCAGCCTTACTCCTGCGAATTTAGTACTTGAAAATACTCTCTATACCCAAGAAGGAAAGAGAGTTGCTTCACATCGTCTTCCTTTGGAATTAACTCCTCAGGGAACGCAGACTTATTTTTCAACTTTTAAATTAAACAAACCTCATCTTTGGCAGGGACGTAAAGATCCTTATTTGTATAAGGTCGTTTCACGTTTGGTATCAGAAGGAAAGGTTATTGATGAAGTTATCCAGCCTTTGGGTGTTCGTAAGTTTGAGGTTGTTGCTGGTAAAGGATTTTATCTGAATGATGAGAAATATCCGATGTATGGTGTAACCCGTCATCAGGATTGGTGGGGATTAGGAAGTGCTTTAACTAATAAAGAACATGATTTTGATTTAGCACAGATAATGGACGTAGGGGCCACAACTGTCCGTTTCGCCCATTATCAACAATCAGATTATCTCTATTCTCGTTGTGATTCTTTGGGATTGGTCATTTGGGCTGAAATCCCTTTTGTGAATCGTGTGACAGGCTACGAAGCGGAAAACGCGCAGTCTCAGCTTCGTGAGTTGATTCGTCAGAGTTTTAATCACCCTTCTATCTATGTTTGGGGGTTGCATAATGAGGTATATCAACCTCACGAATATACAGCCGGGCTGACGCAAGCACTTCATAATCTTGCCAAGACAGAGGACCCGGATCGTTATACTGTAGCTGTCAATGGTTTCGGACATGCTGAACATGCAGTGAATCAGAATACAGATATTCAGGGGATGAACCGCTATTTCGGATGGTATGAGAAGAAGCTACAAGATATTGAACCATGGGTGAAAGGATTGGAAGAAAAGTACCCGTGGCAAAAGCTGATGTTGACAGAATATGGTGCGGATGCCAATTTGGAACATCAGACTGAATATCTCGGTGATGCATTGAATTGGGGAAAACCTTTTTATCCGGAAACATTCCAGACTAAAACGCATGAATATCAATGGAGTGTTATTTCGAAACATCCTTATATCATTGCTTCTTATCTATGGAATATGTTTGATTTTGCTGTGCCGATGTGGAGTCGGGGTGGTGTACCTGCTCGTAACTTGAAAGGCTTGATGACTTTTGACCGGAAAATCAAGAAGGATTCTTATTATTGGTATAAAGCCAACTGGAGCAAGGAGCCTGTATTGTATTTGACGCAGCGCCGAAATGCGGATCGTGAGCGGAAACAGACCTCTGTGACAGTTTATTCTAATATTGGTACTCCTATAGTATATCTTAATGGTAAAGAATTGACAGGCATTCGCAAGGGATATACTGATGTGCATTATGTTTTTGATAATGTAACACTGGAACAAGGTAAAAATGTAATAAGAACCGTTGCAACACATAACGGAAAAGAATACACGGACGAAATTGAATGGAATTATACAGGAGAAAAGAAACGCAATGCTGACTCGCGTGAGAATAAGAACGAACATGCTGGTTGGTAATTGCTTGTTTAGAATATATAAAACAATATTGTTGAATCTTTAAATATGAAAGCCTATGTGAAACTATGATCTTACATCAATTCGAAAAACACTTAGAATTAAAAATGTTATGGAAAAAAAAACATCTAAATTACTTATGGAATACAAGAAATTTTATTTATTAATTATCGTATGCCTCTTTTCTATAGGAATATTCGCTCAGAGCGGTACGGAGAAGATTAGCATTTCGTTTAGTAAAATACCTTTAAAAGAAGCTATGGCAAGAGTAGAGAAGGCTTCGGGGTATTTGTTCTCTTATGATGCGACTGAAATAAATGCAGAACAATTGGTAAGTCTGAACTGCAAGAATGAAGAAGTGCGTCTGGCGCTTCGTAAAATGTTTGAACCGACTAATATTACATTCAAATTTCAGAATAAACAAATCGTGTTGGCTCTTTCTTCTAAAGACGCGTTGACTTCTAAAAAAGGAACTACTAAAACTGTTACAGGTACCGTTTCCGATGGAGCAGGGGAGCCTATTATCGGTGCCACAGTAATAGTAAAAGGTACTATTAACGGTGTATTAACCGATATGGATGGTAAATACACTATTAAAGCAAGAGAAGGGGAAGTTTTGGAATTCCGTTATATTGGTTATAATAGTGTTGAACAGAAAGTAAAGGATAAAAGTGTTATCAACATTGCTATGGCGGAATCGAATGTAAATTTGGATGACGTTGTTGTCATTGGTTACGGTTCACAGAAGAAAGAAAGTGTAGTATCTTCTGTGAATACAATGAAACCTGCAGAGATTGCTATACCAACGCGTAGTTTATCAAATACGATTGCTGGGCAGGTTGCTGGTGTGATTGCTATTCAGCGTTCTGGAGAACCGGGAAATGATGATGCCGATTTTTGGATTCGTGGTCAAAGTTCGTACGCTGGTGGTACGAGTCCATTGGTGTTGGTGGATGGTGTTCCTCGTAGCATGAATGATCTTGATACAGATGAAATTGAGACATTTACTGTCTTGAAAGATGCCGCTGCCACTGCTGTATATGGTTCTGAAGGTGCTAATGGTGTAGTTTTGATTACAACAAAACGTGGGCGTGCACAAAAAACTATTATTACTTTCAACGCACAATATAGTATTGCTACTCCTACCCGTATGCCGGAGTTGATGAACTCTTGGGATTATTTATCAATGTGGAATGAAGCGTCTTGGAATGATGCTGGTAATCCTAATTGGGATAGTTATATGCAAAATAGTGCTCCATACAGTGCCGAAGCATTGGCAAGGTATCGGGATGGAGTTGATCCGGATTTATACCCGAATTCTATTTGGACCGACTTATTATCTAATAACACGCAGAATCAACGTTATACAGTAAATCTGCGAGGAGGTTCGGAAAAAACTAAGTTCTTTGTATCAGGAGCTTATTATAAGGAAAATGGTATGTTTAAATCGAATCCATTGGATGACTACAATGCCAATATCGGATTGGAACGTTATAATTTGCGCTCCAATGTAGATATGGATATTACTCCGACGACCAAACTTTCCGTTGATATGAGTGGACAATACAGAACTCAAAATAACCCCGGAAATTCTTCTGACCAGATTTTTAAACATATCATACTTTTCCCGACTCATTTGGTACCTTTTACATGGTCGGACGGGACTGCTGCAGTTTGTGATACAGATGCAGACGGACGTTATAATCCTTATAACTTGCTTAACTACTCCGGTTATTCTAAGAAATGGTCTGTAGCAATGCAAACCAAGGCAACTTTAAGACAAAAGCTCGATTTCATTACGAAAGGACTGTCTGTTCAAGGTAGTATAAGTTTCGATGCAGATTTCAGTTCTACTCTAGCCCGTTCGACGAGTCCGGATAAATATACAGTTAAAGGTAGAGATGAAAACGGTCAGCTTATAAAGACATTATTTGCAGAAGGTAGTCCTCTTGGAGAAGCATCTGTAAGTACAAGCAGTGGTACAAAGAAGATCTATATTGAAGCGCAGTTGAATTACGAACGAACTTTTGCCAAGAAGCATGCTGTTACGGGAACTTTTGTGTACAATCAAAAAGAAACTCAATACCAAGGTTCCAGAAATTCGAGTGGAGCACAAACTGTCGGTGGCTTGCAACTGTTGCCTTACCGCAAGCAGAATATTGTAATGCGTGGTACCTATGCATACGACGGTCGGTATATACTGGAAGCCAGTTTTGGTGCGACAGGTAGTGAAAATTTTGCTCCGGGTAATCGTTGGGGTGTGTTCCCTGCAGTAGGTGCTGCTTGGAATGTTCATGCTGAGAAATTTATGCAGAAGGAAAACGTCTTGGATATTCTTAGTAAATTGCGTTTAAGAGCTTCTTATGGTCTTACAGGAAATGACAACACAGGAAGTTCCCGTTTTGTATATAGAGAACTATTGACTAATAGCGGTAGCCAGAATATCGGTCTGAATCCGGGAACAAACGGCGGTCCTACAACTTCTATAGGTCGAATTTATGAAAATACATTTGCTGCTCCATACATTAGCTGGGAAATAGAGAAGAAAAGTAATTTCGGTATTGATATGGGATTATTCCGTGGTCGTGTTGATATCACTGCTGATTATTTCTATAATCGACGTGAAGATATTTTAATTCAGCGTGTAACTATTCCTACGGCTACCGGTTTCCGTGTAAATCCATGGCAGAATTTTGGTGTCACGACTAATGAAGGTTTTGATGCTAGTATTACAGTTAAGCATAACATCGGAAAAGATTGGGTTCTTTCAGCCAGAGGTAATGTAACATACGCTGTTAACAAGATTGTCGAAAAGGATGAGATTCCGCAGGCTTATCCATGGCTTGCTCAAACGGGCACTTCTATCGGAACAAATAAAATATATGTCGCAGAAGGGTTATTTACGAATCAGGATTTTATTATTACTGAAAAGTCTGATGGTAGCTACAATTATAAGCTGAAAGACGGAATAGCCACTTATGCTGCCGACGTGAAACCCGGTGATATCAAATACAAAGACTTGAACGGTGATGGTGTTATTAACGATAATGACCAAACTTATTATAGTGGTATCTATCCAAATAACCCGCAGCTTGTTTACGGTTTCGGACTTAATGTGCAATATAAAGGTATCTATGCCGGTGTATTCTTCCAGGGAGTAGATAAAACATCTGTCAACTTGAAAGCTAATACAAGTTACTTTGTTCCGTTTGCTAATGGAAAAGACCAGTCTTCTGCACGTGTGCAAGCTGCCGATCACTGGAGGGCAAGTGATCCCAACAATATGAATGTATTATATCCTCGTTTGCATACCAATGAATATAGTAATAATACGCTGAATAGTACATGGTGGTATAGAAACGGAAGTTTCCTTCGCCTGAAGAATGTGGAACTTGGTTATCAGTTTGATAAGAAATTGGTTCAGAGATGGAAAATGCAGAACCTTCGTGTATATGTGCAGGGAAGCAATCTTGCCGTATGGGATCACGTGAAAATGTGGGATCCGGAAATTGGAAACAGTGGTGCACGATATCCGATTAACGCTACTTGGACTTTCGGTCTTGATGTGACTTTTTAACCAATAATCAATTATAAGAATAATTATGAATATTATAAAAACAATATGTACAGCAACCGCCGTTTTATTGGCAGGTATGTTGACCTCTTGCTCAGATTATCTGGATGTTTCTAAAGAACTTGCTAAGAATCTGGACAAAGAAGAAGTTTTTTCCAAAGCTAAATATATCAAACAATGGTATGCGGAACTTTATCAAACCTGTCCGAATTATTCGGAAACAGGTTTGGATGTGCAAGGTTCAAATGGAACTGTTAATGCGCAAGCTATCTATTCTGGAGAAATTGTTTGTGCTCATCCTAATGTACTGAAATTCGGACAGAATACTTTTACCCCTAGTAGTACCACTCACAACCGTTGGTGGAATTGCTATAAACAAATTCGCCAGGCAATGATCTTTTTGGATATGGCGCCTGAAAGCATAGGTGATCCGATCAATGCTGACGGTTATATTTCAGTGGAAGAAATGCGGCGTTATAAAGCGGATGTTACTTACTTACTTGCTTATAATTATTTCTTGCTGTTTGAATTTTATGGACCTACGCCTATTATTCCCGAGACTGCTGATCCTTCGGATGAAAACCTTGATTATGCACGTGCATCTGTGGATGAAATGGTAGGGCACATTGATCAATTATTGGAATCTCTCATAAGCGGTGAATATAGAGATGACCTGCCTGAAACGATTAAGACAGGAACAGGGGATGATTCCAGCCATGACAATAGTATGTATAATCTTCGCGAAATCCTGCGTCCTACAAAAGCGGCAGCTTTAGCATTACGTGCACGTTTGTGGGTATATGCAGCTTCTCCTCTGTTTAATGGAGGTTATCAGGAGGCGTTAACTCTGACAAATCATGATGGAAAGCGTTTGTTTCCCGATCGCGATGCCAACAAATGGCAAACTGCCAAAACGCATCTTGAAGCTCTGTTGAGATTTGCAGACTCAAAAGGTATGGGCCTGTATTATTCCAAAGATAAAGATCCTCATGCATCAATCTATGAATTGTTCCAATATTATAACGATGAGATTCTTTGGGCTAACGGAAATAACGATTATAATGATGGCGTCACCGCTAAAATGGAAGCTCGTACGATTCCCGGAGACATCCCTAGCGGTATGGGTAATGTAGGTTTTTACCAGAATATTGTAGACTTGTTCTTTACAAACAGTGGGTTGGATATCAATGAAGACCCTGATTATAATGAAAACGGATTCACGGACTGGGCAAATATTTGTAATGAGAAAAAACATGTCGACAAGCATATCTTCAATATGTACATTAATCGCGAACCCCGTTTCTATGCGGATGTTACATACGAAGGAAAGAGTTGGCATATACAAAGAAGCGGTTATGCGGATTGGGGAGCCTATTTCAGTAAGGGTGGTGCAGCCTATAGAGATAATACAATGCATGCACGCGCCGGTTATCTGCTCTATAAATTTAATAACCGCTCGTTGCTGAAAGAAGGATCAAATCCTACGGACTGGGGACGCCCGTGGATTTATTTCCGTCTGGCAGACTTCTATTTGTACTATGCAGAAGTATGTAATGAGATAAATCCGAATGATGCAAATATTATCAAATATTTGGATTTGGTACGTGAACGTGCCGGCATTCCCGGATATAAGGATCTGGCTACGAAGGCTGCGCCTTATGGAAAGAACATTATAGGAAATCAAGAATTACAACGTGAGGCTATCTACCGTGAGCGTATTATTGAAATGTTGGGAGAAGGAAACTATTATTTTGACATGCATAGATGGATGCGTGCTGGATGGTCGCAAGATGAGACTACCGGTAAATGGATCAAAGATAATGAAGATAAATTATTGATACGTTACGGTATGGACATCGATAAAGCATCAGTGAAAACGTACAATAGTGCTAAAAACACTGGCATTGAATTTTATGATAAAATCGGTGAAGGTTCATTTTATAACCGTATTGTAGTGGACAGATATCCATGGTCAAAAGCTATGTTACTTTATCCTGTACCTTACAATGAAATGCAGAAGAGTGAATTGACGGTTCAAAACCCGTTGTGGAATTAATCGTAATGACAATTTGATAAACAAAGGCAGAGACCGGTCTCTTTTGTACCGACTTTGCCTTTGCTTTACACATTATCCATAGTGGACTACCTTTAATATAAGTTCTAACATAAATAAGTTAACGTAAAATATCGAAATAAGGTCATGAAAAATACAAAAATACGTATCATAAAAGGCCAATGGTATAAGTTGAAGGTAATCTTATTATCTTTACTTTACCCTTGTTTAAGTTACTCATGTAGTAGTGACAGCGCAAGTCCGGCTATTCCTGATGATTGGCTTACTATTTCTACAGAGTCCGTGAGTTTCTCTATGAGGGAGGGACAGAAAATCGTAAGTTCGTATTGGGGCAAGGATTGGATATGAACCAGATAACCTCTACTTTAAGTAATAAGGGAGACGACTGGTTGACTGCCCTTGTTGAAAATGGTAAAATGACGATTATATGCGAACGTTCTTTCACAGAGAGAGTCAGAAGTTCTGTGTTGACATTGATGTATGATGACAATCATAAATGTAATATCACAATTTCTCAAGAAGCAGCTCCCAGTTCTGCTGACAAATTGATAAAAGTAATTGGCGGCGAGGCCACTTCTGAGGAAACGCAAGGTAAAGATACAGACAAAAATCCGTTGACCTTAGAGATGTCCTATGATGGAAATAAGAAAACATATTTTAATTCCGCTTTCGGACAGGTTTCGTATCCGTTTTCTATCAGATATGAATTGGAGAAGGGGCATACACTGAACAGCATCGTCTATACTCCACGCACTGACTCTGGAAACAAATGGGGCTCATTCGATCAATTTACAGTGGAAGTTTCGACAGCCGACAAGCCGGATGATTTTGTGAAAATAGGTGATTATGCAAGAGGTAATGGGGTGCATACGCCATTTACCATAAAGTTGTCATCACCTGTGGAAGATGCTAAATTTGTTCGTTTTATCATAACTAAAGCCTATGAGGATAGAGTAAGTTGTGCTGAGATGGAATTTTATGAAGCTAGTAGTAATAAATTTGATCCAGCTGCAATTTTTGCTGATAATATGGGTTTACAGCTTAAAGCTGGCGTGACAGAAAAGCAGATTAAGCAAATCCCTAATGAATATTTGAAAGAATTGGGACTTGCTTTGCTGAGTGGAAACTATGAGTCTGCTTATCGACTGGCGGATTATCGTCCTTATCAGAATCCTGCAGTAATGGCTACAAGGAATAAGACATCCAAATATAGCTTGAGAGATAATCCGACTGGAATTTATGCAAAAGCTGATGAAACTTTGGCTGTATTTGTCGGTGACATTTATGAAGGTGGTAAAGTTTCAATGCTTATTCAAGATCTGAACGGCGGTTACAACAATTCGAAAACCTATGAGTTATCAGAAGGATATAATGAGATAACAGTAGAGGTAGGCGGTTTGATTTATATTTTGAATCATGTAAATGATGACATTCCTCTCCGGCTTGAAGATGCTGATAATGACCAGAAAAGGAATATTGAGGCAAAGACGGTAAAAGTACATTTTGCGAATGGAAAAGTAAACGGTTATTTTGATATTCAGAAAAACAAGGAAAGTGATTGGGCTCAGATTCGCGACAATGCAAAGTATCAGGAGATAGATGTCCTGGGAGAATACTCACATTTGACGTGGAGAATATCTGACTTCAAAAAGTACAATACAGAGATAACGAAGACTATTGAAAATTTGGATCGTCTAGTATATTTGGAGGAAGAGTTTATGGGACTTGTTAAATATGATAAGATGTTCAATAACCGGATGCATTTTTCTATTGACTACAAGGCAAAGAGTCCGAACGCATCAGATTATCGTACAGTTTATAATGCCGGTGATTATTATGCGGAACCGTTCTGTAAACCAGAAAATTTTCCTACCCGTTGTTGGGGACCTGCGCATGAAGTAGGTCATTGCAATCAGACACGTCCGGGGCTGAAATGGTCCGGTTTGACTGAAGTTTCCAATAACATTATGTCGCTTTTTATACAGACATCATTCGGCCGTCCTTGCAAGTTGTTGGTTGACGGATGTACGTTGAAAGATGAGAAGGATCAGACATTGGGAACGTATAATAATATTTATCAAGGCGCTACGTCATTGATAGTGGATGGTAAACGTCCTCATTGTCTTCCTGGTATTGCAAATATTACTCGTGAAACTCAACTTGTACCATTTTGGCAGCTCAAACTGTACATGATAGATGTATTGGAAAAAACTGATTTTTATCATAGGTTGTATGAGTACTTCCGTACTCATGAGAGCCCGAGTGACAAGGGTGAGAATCAAGGTATGAACCAGCTGGATTTTGTACGTCAGGTATGTGATATTTCAGGATTGAATATGCTCGATTTCTTTGAGAAGTGGGGATTCTTATATCCGGTTAAAACAACACTGAATGATTATGGAAATAAAGCATTCGAAATCACGGAAGAACAGATTAGACTGTTGAAGGAGGAAATTAATGGAAAGGGCTATCGAATGCCACGGGCAAATGTTCATCAGATAACAGAAAGTAATTTGAATGATTATAAATAATGAAATTATAAATGATCTATAATAATAAAAAATTAAGAATATGAAGAATATAACGAATATATTAGCAGTGATACTATTGTTGTTTGCAGGATTTTTTATTACTGCCTGTGATGACGAAGAAACGGTTGTCGTACCGGATAACTGGGTAACTGTGTCAACAGATCCAATGACTATTGGTTATGAAGGAGGAAGTTTGTCATGTGACTATGTGTTGGCCAATGGACTTGATGCAAGTGTGGTATATGTTATAAATCATGAAAATTGGTGCTCCGGCTATGTCAAGGATGGTAAGATACTGATAAATGTAGATTTATCGGAGAATATAAACGGACGTACCGCTAAGATGTCCCTTATTTATGATGAAAGCCATAAAGTAGAACTTGTGGTGGAACAAGGGAAAGCTCCGATAGTATTGGTTCAAGGGATTGATAAGAGTGCCATACCGGAATCTATCAATATAGAAGAGACGTTGGATTTGAATACGGTAGTGAAAGTATTACCGGCTAATGCAAGTTTCCAGAATATGACCTTTACTCTCGCTGAAGGCAGTGACGCATTTGTTGAACTGTCAGATGCTGGCGTGGTTAAAGGAATTAATACAGGTACAGCGAAAATTAATGTTGCTACAACTGATGAGAGTGGTGTGACGGATGTTATCACATTGAATGTCAGTGGTAATATTAGACTAAATCGTGATTCTTGGACAGCTTCTACTTCTATTACCTATGCTAACGGAAATAATTATTCAGCAGATGGAAGTACCGGTAAACCGGAGCATCTTTTTGATAATAGTTCGACAACTTTTCTCTCGTTGGTGAAACCAGGTAAGAGTTATAGCGGTTGTACAGCTGGAGGTAAGGACGAACCTATTTATTTTGTAGTTGACATGCAGACGCAGCAAACTTTTAATTATTTTACATGGAGTCATAGATCTAACAACTCGTCCAATTATTTGCGAGTATGGGGAATATCTATGTTTGGAAGCAATGACGGTCAGAACTTTACTGAGATAAAATCCAATATTGCTATACCTTATGAAAGTAATGCGGATGAGATTTTGATCGATATTCCGGAATCTACTTATAGATATGTTAAGGTGCAGTACACGAACTGGAGTGATCTAAACGGTGTAACTGGCGGTTCAACAATGCAAGTTGCCGAATTTGGACTTGGTCTTAAACTCTAATCCGACAGTTTGAAATAGGTTCTTATACACAGAGGGCACTTTCTAAAGTAGTTGCTTAACAGGCTTCATACTTTTTGAA
>ERZ791843.1013-NODE-1013-length-13111-cov-6.38664_pt1 | contig 13111 bp, 10 predicted proteins | sample MGYA00510290_ERZ791843 | MGnify/ENA primary metagenome ERZ791843 (study PRJEB30046, sample SAMN00715254) | human gut metagenome | study: EMG produced TPA metagenomics assembly of the A metagenome-wide association study of gut microbiota in type 2... | reverse complement strand
ACCATCTAGCCGCAAAAAAGGCACCAGCCTGAGCTGATGCCTTTTGTTGGCGGAGATGGTGGGATTCGAACCCACGTGCCCGATTAAGGACAAAACGATTTCGAGTCGTTCTCGTTACGACCGCTTCGATACATCTCCATATATTAGCCTTTACAGTATAGCAAAAAAGCGGTTTTCCGTCAACACTTTTCTCCCGTTACGGCACGGCTGCAAGCCATACGCAGCCGTGCCGTTTTGCGTTTTTGGGGCAGAAAGCGCGGTTTCTTTGCAAAAAAGGCTGTTCTTTTGGGCGGGAGCCGAGTATAATAGGAACGATATTTTTCAAATTTGAAGTACAGAGGAGAGCATTCCAATGGCACAGGCAAAACAAGATATGGGCACCGGCAGCATCAAAAAGCTGATGCTGCAGCTCATGATCCCCGCCGTGGTGGCGCAGGTGGTGAACCTGCTGTATAACATCGTGGACCGCATTTACATCGGCCACATTGCGGGCATTGGCGCGGCAGCGCTGACCGGCGTGGGGCTGTTCACACCCATTCTGATGCTGCTGAACGCTTTTGCCATGCTGGTGGGCGCGGGCGGCGCGCCGCGCACCGCCATTGCTCTGGGGCAGGGGGACAGGCAACGGGCAGAAAAAATCATCTCCAACAGCTTTACCGTGCTGATGTTCTTTGCCGTGGTGCTGACCATCGGCTTCTATGCCGGGGCACCGGTGCTGCTTCGGCTGTTTGGTGCCAGCGATGCCACCCTGCCGTACGCCCTGAGCTACAGCCGCATCTACATTGCAGGCTCGGTGTTCGTGCTGGTGGTGCTGGGCATGAACCCCTTTATCACCACGCAGGGCTTTGCCAAGACCAGTATGCTTACCACCGTGATCGGCGCGGTGATCAACATTATCCTCGACCCCATCCTCATCTTCGGGTTCGGGCTGGGCGTGCGGGGCGCGGCCATTGCCACGGTGCTCAGTCAGGCTGTGGGCGCGGTGTGGATCCTGCGCTTCCTCACCGGCAAAAAGACCATCCTGCGCCTGCGCAGGGACTATCTGCGCCCGGAGCGCAATGTCATCCTGCCGGTGATGGCGCTGGGCATCTCCACCTTTGTGATGCTCTCCACCGAAAGCCTGCTTTCCATCAGCTTCAGCTCCAGTCTGGCGCGGTACGGCGGCGATGTGGCTGTGGGTGCCATGACCGTCATCACCAGCGCATCCCAGCTGTGCACGCTGCCCATTCAGGGCATCTGTCAGGGCGGACAGCCGGTGATGAGCTTCAACTTCGGCGCAGGCAAGAAGGCCCGCGTCAAGGAAGCCTTCCGTTTTCAGCTGACGCTGTGCGGGGCCTACACCTGCTTGTTCTGGCTGTTGATGATGCTGTTTCCCGGCGCGGTGGCGGGCATTTTCACCTCGGACACCGCACTGATCCAGTACACCACGTGGGCCATGCGCATTTACATGGCGGGCATTTTTGCCATGGGCTTCCAGATCGCCTGCCAGCAAAGCTTTATGGCGCTGGGGCAGGCTAAGGTCAGCCTGCTGCTGGCCTGCCTGCGCAAGATCATTCTGTTGATCCCCCTCATCTTCATTCTGCCGCACGTTCTGCCGGATGCAGTGTTCGGCGTGTTTCTGGCCGAGCCGGTCAGCGACATTCTGGCCGCCACCATCACCACCATCACCTTCTTTGCCCGGTTCGATAAGATCCTCGACCGCGGTGCCGCAAAGGTTTGATTTTTTGTATGCAGAAAGGGCATCTGCCGTTGGCAGATGCCCTCGCTGTTTATTCGGGAAACCCTGACCGGCACTGAAAAATCAGTCCATGTTCAGAGCGCTCTTGAGGTTGTTTTTGTAGATATCGGCCTTGGCACCGTAGATGATCTGCACACCATCTGCGACCTGAACGACGCCGTTTGCACCCGTCTTCTGCTTCCAGTCAGTATCCGGCATAACGAGAGCCTTGTCTTTGACCTTGACGCGCAGTCGAGTAAAGCAGGCATCCACATGCTGGATATTGTCTGCACCACCCAGACCTTCAATGATGGTCGCCAGCATCTCGTCGCTCATTTTCTTGTCCAGCTTCTTGACCTCCTGGCCATCATCTTCGCGGCCGGGAGTCTTGTAGTTGAACTTGGTGATCATGAAGCGGAAGGTGAAATAGTACAGGAAGAAGCAGGGAATGCCAATGATGAACACCCAGATCCAGTTAGAGCCTTTATCCGCCTGCATGATGCCATTGAAGATCGTGCTCAGGAAAGGGCCGCCGAAGGAACTGGGCCCCGGGATATTCACCTTGCAGATGTAAGTCAGCAGGTAGGCCAGACCGGCATAGCCTGCGTGTACCACGAACAGTAGGGGAGCTGCAAACAGGAAGCTGTACTCAATGGGCTCGGTGATGCCAGTGAAGATGGAGGGGATGATGGCTGCGATCAGCAGCGCCTTGACCTGAGGCTTACGCTCCGGCTTTGCGCAATGGTACATGGCCAGAGCCGCACCGGGCAGACCAAACATAGCAAAAATAACCTTGCCGTTCATGATAAAGCGGGTAATGTTCACGTCAAACATGGCATCCGGAGAAGCCAGCATGGCGTTGTAAATGTTCACTGCGCCTTCATACAGCGTGCCATCAATGACCATGGAACCGCCAAGGTTTGTGAAGAAGAACGGAGTGTAAATAAAGTGATGCAGACCAAAAGGCAGCAGCGCACGCTCTGCCAGACCATAGATCACACTGCCTGCCATGCCAGTGTCATAAATGATCTCGCCCATGAAGCCCAGACCGGTCTGAACGAAGGGCCACACCACAGACATTACCAGACCCAGCGCAGAGCAGGCCAGCAGCGAGATCATCGGCACGAATTTTGTGCCTGAGAAGATGCCCAGAACCGGCGGCAGCTGAATATTATAGTATTTGTTATGCAGCTTTGCAACCAGCAGACCCACCAGAATACCGCCGAATACACCGGTGTCAAGCGAAGCGATGCCCATGACCATGGACTGGCCGGTCTTCATCGCCGCAGGGTCCAGAACGCCCAGACTGGTCAGCAGGATATTCATCACATTGTTCATGGCGAGGAAACCGATCACGCTGGACAATGCCGCGATGCCCTTTTCCTTTTCCGCATAGCCGATGGCAACGGAAACAGCAAAAATGATTGGAAGATAGGAGTTAATGGTATTGCCCATGGCCTTGAGCAGATTAAAGAACAGCTTGACATAGGTATTGCCCAGAACCGGCCACAGTGCCACAATGTTCTTTGTCGTGAACGCAGAGCCAATGCCCACCAGAATACCTGCGATGGGCAGGATCATGACAGGCGTCATTAGAACTTTTCCCAGTTTCTGGAACTGTGAAAAGGTAACTTTCTTCTCTCTCTTGTCCATGATTTACCTCCTGAGGGTCTCAGTGCAGTTCGGGCCAGTAGCCCTTATTGGCTTCGATCATCTTATCCAGGATCTTGCGTGCCACCTTGGCAGAGGGAACTGTCTTGTTCATCGTGAATGCTTCCAGTGCCTTCTGGTAGGAGTGTTCAAAATAAGCATCCACGATCAGCTTTTCCGAAGAGATCTGCTGCATCATCATGCCCAGCTGGAACTGGGGGATATTGCCGATGGTAACAGGCTCCGGGCCCCACTTGCGCAGGTAGCAGGGAACTTCCACCATGGCATCATACGGCATCTGCGGGATGCAGCCCTTGTTTTCCACAATGACCAGATAGCGGTCCGCATTGTTATAGGCAATGGAACATGCCACATCCACAATAAAATCGCCAAAAGCATTGAACAGATTCAGGTTTGCTTCCTTCTTGCCGCCGCTCTCGCGGATCAGCTTTGCCTGCTCGATCATGTCCTTCTCACGGCCATCCATGACCATGTTGGCACGCGTGTAGTTGGGATCCATATCCTCGGCGCTTTCCTTGGCATACAGATAGTACTGCAGGTAGGTATTGGGCAGATACTCCGGGAAGTCGGTGAGGATTTCCTTAAAGTTTTCCCACGTGTGGCGCCAGGAAGGATCGGAGTGGTGCTTATCATGAGAAGCAGCCAGACCGAACTTCATGATCTTTTCCTTCAGTTCCGGCATACGGTCCACACCGCTCTTGTCGTACAGATGGGTCCACCAGCCAAAGTGGTTCAAACCAAAGTAGACCGGGTCCACATCGTTGTATTTTTCCAGACCCAGCATCTTTGCGAAGGACAGCATGATGGCTACCGGCATATCGCAGATGTTCAGGATCTTATAGTTGTTGTACTTGCGGCGGGTGGCCTCAGCCACGATCGCAGCAGGGTTGGAGTAATTGATGATCCATGCCTCGGGTGCGTACTTGCGCACATCGTCGATCACCTGGAACACGCCGGGGATGGAACGCAGGCCGTATGCCATGCCGCCGGGGCCGCAGGTCTCCTGACCCACAACGCCAAACTCCAGCGAGATCTTCTCGTCCTTCTCCCGCATTTCCATGCCGCCCTGACGGATCTGAGCAAAGGCAAAGTCAATATCGGTGTAGGCCTTTTCCGGGTCCGTGGTGGTGAAGTAGACGCACTCCGGATCCAGCTTTGCGATCAGCGAGCCGCACAGGGTATCGACCAGCTCCAGACGATCCGGGTCAATATCGTACAGCACCAGCTTTTTCAGCGGGAAGCGGTCAAGATTTGCAATCAAGCTCTGGATAATGCCGGGGGTATGGCTGGAGCCGCCGCCGACAATAACAACTTTAAATCCTTCCATTTTTGAAACCTCACATTCGTTTTGCAATCGTGTTTCTGATTTTACCCTTGCGCGCGCTTAGGAGAGTGACTATAATATAATCGATATGAACATTTTTTTAAAGGCGTTTTGAAAGTTTTGAATCAGTTTGCCCAAGTTGAAACAATTCCAGAGTCTGAAAATATTTTCACACCTGCTAACTTTCTTCAAAGCCTTCCCGCCGGAGGACATCATGGACTTTTTCACTCGCATTGCAGAACACACGCCCCAGCTGAACAAAAACGATAATGAGCTTCTTTCTTACTGCATTCGCAACCACACCGAGATCGCCAATCTCAAGGTGACGGAACTTGCGGACCGGTTGTTCATCTCACCGGCTTCTGTCGTCCGCTTTTGCAAGAAGCTCGGTTTCAGTGGTTATTCCGATTTTAAGGCATCTTTGCGCATGGATCTGTTTGAGCCGGAGGAAACGCCGCGAAAGTCTCACCCGACCGACTTTTTCCGGGATATCCACAAAACCATCGAGATGGTTCCGGAGGAGACCGTAGAGCGTATTGTAGAGCTGATCCACTGCAGCCGCCGCATTGAGCTGTATGCCGTAGGCAGCAGCAGAATGCCCGGCTCCGAACTTGCAAAGCGGCTGCAGACCATCGGCAAGGCCGCCTTCTGTTACGATGACAGCACCCTGATGAATATCAGCGCCCGGCAGCTGACTTCCGATGATCTGGTTCTGGCCCTTTCCATTTCCGGCGAAACAAGTCTGATCATTGCCGCTGCAACGGTTGCCAAAAGCCGTGGTGCCGCATTGGTTTCCTTTACAAATCTCGGCAGCAATACCCTCAGCGGCATGGCAGATGAAAACCTGTATGTCAACGCCACAAACTTTGTGTGCTCCGGCATTCAGGTGCGGTCCCGCGTACAGCTGCTGATGCTGTGCGAATACCTGTTCTTCCGCTACATAGAGACCTATGGGGACGAGCACCAGCAAAGTATCGGTTGACGCCATTTCACCGCAGCGCACAGCCAACGCTCTATTCCACCAACAAATCTCCCACGATAAAAAACAGGGCCGCCGCACAAACGATGTGCGGCGGCCCTGTTGGCGTTCTGTTTTTATTTCCCTGCCAGAAGAATGGCCAGCACGGCTTTCTGCACATGCAGGCGGTTCTCGGCTTCGTCAAAGATTTCCGGTGCGTGCTGCTCGAACACCGCCGAGGAGATCTCCTCACCCCGGTGGGCGGGCAGGCAGTGCAGCACCATGACATCGGGCTTTGCGCTTTCCAGCAGCTTGCCGGTGAGCTGGAAGCCCACAAAATCCCGCAGGCGCTGCTCACTTTCCGGCGTGCCGGGCTTGGCGGTGTTCCACACAGCCGTTGCCACCACGTCGGCGTCCTGAATGCCCTCGGCAGGGTCTGCGGTCAGGTGGAAGGCGCTGCCGTACTTGTGGGCGAACATCAGCACATCCGCCGCCGGGCGGTAGCTCTGCGGGCAGACGCAGGTGACCTGCATCCCGGCCAGCAGTCCGCCCACGATGAGGCTGTTTGCCATGCTGCTGCCGTCGCCGACAAAGCAGAGCTTCCGGCCCGCAAGGCTGCCCCGGCGCTCCCGAATGGTCATCAGGTCGGCCAGAACCTGGCAGGGATGGGCGTAATCCGTCAGGCCGTTGATCACCGGCACACCGGCCAGCTCGGCAAACTCTTCCAGATCGCTCTGGCGGTAGGTGCGCCACACCACACAGTCGTAGTAGCGGCCCAGCACCCGGGCGGTGTCCTTGAGGGGCTCGCCGCGCCCGGCCTGCAGCTCGGCGGTGTTCATGTAGTTGCCCAGACCGCCCAGCTGGTACACACCCACCTCAAAGCTGGTGCGGGTGCGGGTGGATGCCTTGGAGAACATCAGGGCAACCGTCCTTCCTGCCAGCAGCGGGGCCGTGCCGCCCAGCTTCTGCTGTGCCTTGAGTTGATCGGCCACATCCAGAATGTGGGTCAGCTCGGCAGGGGAGAGGTCGCTCATTTTCAGCAGATTTTTCATGCCTGCTCCTTCGGAGCCGTCGGCTCCATCTTGCCCAGCACATCGCTCAGGATCTCCAGCGCCATGTCCACATCGTGCTCGCTGAGGGTCAGCGGCGGCAGCAGGCGCAGGCGGGTCTTGGCTGTCAGCACCAGCAGGCCCGCTTCGCGGCAGGCGACCAGCACATCTGCGGCCTTGAGGTCGTAGAACTCGATGCCCACCATCAGGCCGATGCCGGAAATGCTCTTGACATGGGGCAGCTTTGCGATGCCTGCGCGCAGCTGGACGGCGCGCTCGTTGACATTGGCAAGGAAGCTCTGGTCCATGCGGTCCACCACCACGTTGGCACCGGCGCAGACCACCGGGTTGCCGCCGAAGGTGGAGCCATGGGTGCCGGGGCCCATGCCCTCGGCCACCTTTTCGTTCATCAGCACTGCGCCGATGGGCAGGCCGCCGCCCAGACCCTTGGCCAGCGTGACCACGTCCGGCTTGAGGTTGTAGTGCTCGCAGCACAGGAAGGTGCCGGTGCGGCCCACGCCGGTCTGCACCTCGTCCACGATGAGCACAAGGTCTTTTTCGTCGCAGAGCTTGCGCACGGCCTGCACGTAGTCCGGGTCCAGCGCCATCACGCCGCCCTCGCCCTGAATGAGTTCCAGCATCACGGCGCAGGTTGTGCGGTCCACCAGCTCCTCCAGCGCTTCGATATCGCCTGCCGGAGCATACAGGAAGCCCTCGTTAAAGGGGCCGAAGTAGTTGTGGAACACCTCCTGACCGGTGGCGGTCAGGGTGGCGATGGTGCGGCCGTGGAAGCTGTTCACCAGCGTGATGACCGTGGTCCGGTCCTTGCGGTAGTGGTCCACGCTGTACTTGCGCGCGGCCTTAATGGCACCCTCGTTGGCCTCGGCACCGGAGTTGCCAAAGAACACCTTGCTCATGCCGGTGCGCTTGCACAGCTTTTTGGCCAGCTTGCCGCAGGGCGCGGTGTAGTAAAGGTTAGAGGTATGCTGCAGCTTGTGGGCCTGCTCGGAAACGGCCTCGGCCCAGTCCAGATCACAGTAGCCAAGGCTGTTCACGCCAATGCCGCTGGTAAAATCCAGATACTGCTGGCCCTCGGGGCCTGCGGCGCGCAGGCCGTGGCCTTTTTCCAGCACAATAGGGTTGCGGTTATAGGTGTGCAGGACGTATTCGCCGTCCCGCTTGATGACTTTTTCAGAATCCATAGGTGTACCCTCCTGTGAACAGAAACTGTGAACAGAAAACCCTCTCAGGCGCTTTCGCGCCAGAAAATGCTGGCAAAGGCTTGAGAGGGTCATTTTTTTTATTATACCGCCTGCACGGCACCTGTGCAATGCTTATTCGCGGTGGCTGCGGCGGTAAAAGCGGGTGCCGGAGCCGCGGTTGGAGAACAGCTCCAGCAGGATGGAGTGGGGCACGCGGCCATCGATGATGACCGCCTCGTGCACACCCTGATAGATGGCATCGGCCATGCCGCCGATCTTGGGGATCATGCCGCCCGCAATGATGCCGGCGGACTTATAGCCCTCGATCTCGGACACCTCCACCTCGGGGATGAGGGTGCTCTCGTCGTCCTTATCCCGCAGCAGGCCCGCGATATCGGTCATGGATACCAGCTTCTCCGCTTTCAGCGCAATCGCGATCTGTGCAGCGGCGGTGTCGGCGTTCACGTTGTAGGCCTGACCCAGATCGTCCATGCCCACCGTGGCGATCACGGGGATGAAGCCGCCGTCCAGCAGGCTTGCGATCAGGGTAGCGTCCACATGCACGATCTCGCCCACATGGCCCAGCTGGGGGTCCAGCTCGGTGCAGCGCAGCATCTGGCCGTCCATGCCGCACAGGCCCACGCCGCGGCCGCGCAGCTTTGCAACCAGATCTTTGTTCACCTTACCGGCCAGCACCTGCTGCACGATCTCCATGGTGGCATCGTCAGTCACCCGCAGACCGTTTGCGAAATGGCTCTCCACGCCCACTTTCTTCAGCATCTCGTTGATGGCCGGGCCGCCGCCGTGCACCAGCACCACGCGCACACCCAGCAGGGTGAGGGTGACCAGATCGTTCATGACGGCATTTTTCAGTTCTTCGTTGATCATGGCATTGCCGCCGTACTTTACCACCATGGTCTTTCCGTGATACTTCTGGATGTAGGGTGTCGCCTCAGAGAAAAGGCGCGCCATTTCTTCGTTTTTCATATACTTTCTGTTGCTCCTTGCCGTTAGCAGCCTTGCCCTCTCCGTCATCGCTTGCGCGATGCCACCTCCCCCAAAGTGGGAGGCTTTGGCAGTTCCCGCAGCGTTCACGGTTTTGCCAAAGGCTCTCCCTTCGGGAGAGCTGGCGCGCAGCGCCTGAGAGGGTTATCAGGTGCGGTAATCGCCGTTGATCTTGACGTAATCGTAGGTCAGATCGCAGCCCCATGCCTTTGCGGATGCATCGCCGGTGCCCATGTCCACCTTGACCAGCACATCGTGCTCAGCCAGCACCTTGGCGGCTTCGTCCTCGCTGTAGGGGTGGTAGGCGGCGTTTTCGCACACATACACCTCACCGGCCTTGCTGGAAAGCCACACGCAGACCTTATCAATGGAGAAATCGCCGGGGGTGTAGCCGATGGCGCACAGGATGCGGCCCCAGTTGGCATCGCGGCCGAACACTGCGGCCTTGAACAGGTTGGAGCACACCACGCTGCGGCTGACGGCACGGGCGGTCTTCAGGTCGGGGGCGTGGGTCACTTCGCAGGTGATGAGGTGGGTGGCACCCTCGCCATCACCGGCGTGCTCGGCACACATGTGCTCGGCAATGGCAGTGAGCGCCGCCACAAAGGCTTCGTAGTCCGCGTTCTCCTCGCAGATCTCCGGGTTGCCTGCAAGGCCGGAAGCCATGATGATCAAGGTATCGTTGGTGGAAGTGTCCAGATCCACGCTCATCTGGTTGTAGGTGCCGGGCACCACGGTCTTGAGGGCCTTTTCCAGCAGGATGGGCGAGACGGCCGCATCGGTGGTGTAGAAGGCCAGCATGGTTGCCATGTTGGGGGCGATCATGCCGCTGCCCTTGCCAATGGCACCCACCGTGCAGGTCTTGCCGCCCAGCTCGAACTGGATGGCGTATTCCTTTTTGTGGGTGTCGGTGGTCATGATGGCGGTGGCGGCATCGGTGCTGCCCTGCTCGTCCGCAGCCAGCTTTGCGGCGGCGGCAGGGATGCCCCGGGCAAAGGGGTCGATGACCATGGGCTGACCGATGACACCGGTGGAAGCGGGCAGAACGTCCTGCGGGTCGATGCCCAGCTCCTTGCCCACCAGCTCACAGCATTCTTCGGCCAGAGCCACGCCGTTGGCGGCGCAGGTGTTGGCGTTGCCGCTGTTCACGATGATCGCCTGTGCGTAGCCGTCCTTCAGGTGGGCGCGGTCCACCTTGATGGGTGCGCCGCAGACCTTGTTGGTGGTGTACACACCGGCGGCGGCGCAGCGCACGTCCGCCTTGATGAGTGCCAGATCGTATTTTTCTGCATGGTTTGCGCGGATGCCGCAGTGCACGCCAGCCGCTGCAAAGCCCTTGGGCGCACAGATGCCGCCCGCAACTTCTTGATACTGCATAATGATCTTCCTTTCCCACAGGAAAACCCTCTCAGTCAATGCTTTACAGCATTGCCAGCTCTCCCGAAGGGCGAGCTTTTACGCGAAGAGGGAAACTTTATCTGTTTATCCAAAGCTCCCCCTTTCGGGGGAGCTGGCACGGCGCAAGCCGTGACTGAGAGGGTTTATTCCAACCCTTTGGTCTCTTCCAGCCCCAGCATCAGGTTCATGCACTGGACGGCCGCGCCGGAAGAGCCTTTGCCCAGATTATCGAACAGGGAGACCAACATCATCTGGTCGCCTGCAGCGTTCACGGTCAGATACAGCTCCATGCGGTCGGTACCGGCCATGGCATTGGAGTACAGGCCGTTCTCCGGCAGGGCTTCGTTCAGAGCGTGCACCTTGACGGTGGCAGCATCCTTGTAATATGCCGCAATGCCCTCGGCCACCTGTTCGGCGGTGCTGCCCGCCAGCGTCAGATCCAGCGGCACCAGCACCTGCATGCCGCAGTAGTAATCGCACACCACGGGCACGAACATGGGGGTGTGGGCAAGGCCGCTAATCTTCTGCATTTCCGGCAGATGCTTATGGGCAAGGCCCAGACCGTAGCTCTTGGGTGCATCCAGCTTGCTGTGCGCCGGGCGATCAGCGCTCTCGTACTCGGCGATCATCTTTTTGCCGCCGCCGGAGTAGCCGGAGATGCCGGTGCAGCTGAAGGGATACTCTGCCGGTGCAAGGCCCAGCTCCACCAGCGGGCGGGCAATGCTGATAAAGCCGCTGGCATAGCAGCCGGGCACTGCCACGCGGCAGGAGTTTTTGATTTTTTCCTTCTGGCCCGCCAGCTCCGGGAAGCCGTAGTCCCATGCGGCATCGGTGCGGAAGGCGGTGGAGGTGTCCAGCACCTTCACGTCCGGGCGCAGCAGGGGCATGACCTCTTTGGAAGCGGCATCCGGCAGGCAGAGGAAGGCGAGGTCGGCAGAGTTGATCACCTTCGCGCGCTCGTTCACATCCTTGCGGCCCTCTGCGGAAATGGAAAGCAGCTCGATCTCCGGGCGTTGTGCCAGACGGTCGGCAATGCGCAGGCCGGTGGTACCGGAAGAGCCATCAATAAAAACTTTCACGCTCATGCGTTCTTTTCCTCCCACGCATCCAGCTGTGCGTTTGCCAGTGCGATCTGGTTGTTCACGCTGGCTTCGCTGGGGCCGCCGTAGCTGGTGCGGCCCTCGCAGCACTTGACCAGATCAATGGCATCGTAGATATCGTTCTCGAACAGAGCGCTGTAGCTCTTGAACTCGTCGAGGGTCAGCTCTTCAAGGGTCTTGTCCTTTGCGATGCAGTCGGACACCATGCAGCCGGTCAGCTTGTAGGCATCGCGGAAGGGCATCCCCTTCTTGGTGAGGTAGTCGGCGCAGTCGGTGGCGTTGATAAAGCCCTTGGCGGCGGCGCGGCGCATGTTGGCCGGAATGGTCTTCATGGTGTCCAGCATGGGAGTGACCGTCTTCAGGCACAGCTCCAGCGTATCCACTGCGTCGAAGATGGCTTCCTTATCCTCCTGCATGTCCTTGTTGTAGGCGAGGGGAATGCCCTTCATCATCACCAGAAGGGTGTTCAGGTCGCCGTAGACGCGGCCGGTCTTGCCGCGGATCAGCTCGGTAACATCCGGGTTCTTCTTCTGCGGCATGATGGAAGAGCCGGTGGTAAAGGCATCGTCCAGCTCAATGAACTTGAACTCCCAGCTGCACCAGAGGATGATCTCCTCGGAAAGCCGGGACAGGTGCATCATGCAGATGGAGATGGCATTGGCCAGCTCGATGCAGAAATCACGGTCGGACACGCCGTCCAGACTGTTGGCGCAGGGAGCCGCAAAGCCCAGCTTTTCGGCGGTGAACTGGCGGTCCAGCGGGTAGGTGGTGCCAGCCAGCGCGCCGCTGCCCAGCGGGCACTGTGCGTCCATGCGGGCGGTGGCATCCTCAAAGCGCTGCAGGTCGCGCAGCAGCATGGATGCATATGCCATCAGGGCGTGGCCAAAGGTGATGGGCTGGGCACGCTGCAGATGGGTGTAGCCGGGCATGACGGCGGTGGTGTTCTCACCGGCCTTTTTGCAGATGACCTTGATGAGCTCCACGATGTAGGCCTGCAGGGTGTGGCTGTAGTCCCGCAGGGTCAGGCGGATATCCAGCGCCACCTGATCGTTGCGGCTGCGGCCGGTGTGCAGCCGCTTGCCGGCGTCGCCGATGCGGGCGGTGAGGGTCTGCTCCACAAAGGTGTGCACATCCTCGGCACCCGGGTCGATCTCCAGCCTGCCGGCTGCCAGATCATCGGCGATGGATGCCAGACCGTTGAGGATGTCCTCACAATCCTTTTCGGAGATGATGCCCTGCTTTGCCAGCATGGCGGCGTGCACGCCGCTGCCGCGCATATCCTGCGCGATCATGCGCTGGTCGAACCGGATGGAGGAGTTGAAGTCGTTCACGCGGGAATCCACGGCCTTGGAAAAACGGCCCTTCCAGAGTTGTTCTGCCATAGTTTGCTCCTTGATTATCCGAACCCTCTCAGTCTCGCATTCGCTCGCCAGCTCCCCCTTTCGGGGGAGCTGGCAAAACCGTCAGGTTTTGACTGAGAGGGTTAATTTCTTCTAAAAACGGCAAAGCCGCCGCAGGGGAAAACGCTCCTGCGGCGGTGCCGCCGGCAACGATGCCGGTTGGATGGAACTTCCGTGTGAAAGTGTGAAAACACACGAAAGGGAAGATGTTACAGCCGATTACTTGATCTCCGGCCAGTTCTTGGACAGCTTTGCGCGCTCCTTGATGGACAGGCCGAACAGGTTGA
>ERZ791843.1006-NODE-1006-length-13173-cov-6.46021_pt1 | contig 13173 bp, 9 predicted proteins | sample MGYA00510290_ERZ791843 | MGnify/ENA primary metagenome ERZ791843 (study PRJEB30046, sample SAMN00715254) | human gut metagenome | study: EMG produced TPA metagenomics assembly of the A metagenome-wide association study of gut microbiota in type 2... | reverse complement strand
AGAAGTTGGGGCTGCAGCCGGTGACGGGGTCGGCCCAGTACATCTGGCGGCTCTCATCGTAGCCGTGGTAGTACAGGCCGGTCTTTTCGTCCCGCATGTGCTTTTTGATATTCATGAACTGTTTGTAGCTGTCGATGCAGCCCTGCATCTTGTTAAAGCGGGTCTCGTACTCCATGTAGAAGGGCTGGGCCATGTAGGTGCCGTCCAGCCACACCTGCCACGGGTAGATGTCCTTGTGCCAGAAATTCCCCTCTTTGGTGCGGGGCTGGGTGACCAGCTGGCTGCGGATGGTCTCGATGGCCTTGCGGTACTTTTCATCCCCAAAGATATCGTACAGGGTGAACAGGTTCTTGCCCTGATTCACGTTATCCAGATTGTACTCCTTGGGGTCGTAGGTCTTGATGGAGCCATCCTCCTGCACAAAGGAATCAATGAAGCTCTTGGAAAAGTTCAGATACTTCTCGTCGACGGTGGTCTTGTACAGGCTCAGGCAGGCCGTGATCATGCAGCCGTCGATGTAGTTCCACTTGTTGGGCTTGCCGCTGCGCACCTTCTCGATGTTCCACATGGGTGCTTCGGCGCTGGAATTGGCGATCAGGTAGTCCACGTAATCGCCCAGCATGGCAAGAATTTCTTCATGGGTCATGGTATCAGTCCTCCTCAAAATGGCCGACATTTGCAAAGTGCAGGCGTTCGCCCTCGTAGCCCTCGATCTTCACGTTGTGCAGGTCGATCTCCTTGACGTTCTCGGCGTAGATGGCCAGCTTCTTCACCAGAGGGCGGTTATCCGCCATAGCGGCCTGACCGGCCTCGGCATTGGGGTCAAAGGTGATAGTGACGTTCTTCATGGAAACGCGCTCAATGGGCTGCTCCGGCAGGCCGTCGAAGTAGCATCCCGCGAACTGAGCGTCGGTGGCGACGATGTCCTCCATGGTCAGGCTGCCCAGCTTCGGGGTGTACTCGTCCACGGGCATGGCATCGCGGCACTGCACATAGGGGCCGTGGCCGTCCGGGTCACAGAAGTAGAACATGTTGATGACGAAGGGTGCCTTGACACCGCGCATCTCCACGTTGCGGAACACCAGCCCGTCGATGACGGCGGTGTTGCCGCGGCCACGGCGGGTCTTGACGCGCAGGCCGCGGTCGGTGTGGTCCATCAGGCACTGGGTGACCACCATATCCTTCACACCGCCGCTCATCTCGCTGCCAATGACGATGCCGCCATGGCCTTTGTCCAACAGGCAGTTGCGGATAACGGTGTGCTCACAGCTCTTTTTCAGCTTCATGCCAAGGAATACCTTACTGGCCTTCATGGCAATGCAGTCGTCGCCCACATGGATGTTCACGCCGATGATGCGGATATACTCGCAGCTTTCGGGGTCGATGCCGTCGGTGTTGGGGGCATTGTAAGGATTGTTGATATTGAAGTTCAGCAGGTCAAGGTGCTTGACAAAGATGGGGTGGATCGTCCACGAATAGCTGTTCTGCACCGTGATGCCGTGCAGGCAGATGTTCTCGCTGTCCACAGCAGCCACAGCGCGGGGCCGCCATGCGATGCGCTTGATCTTGGGCGTCACCCACCAGTCGCCGTTCTCGGCATCGCAGTCCAGCGTGCCCTCGCCGGTCACAACGACATCGTGCACCTGCGTGATGTTCAAAAGGCCGGCAAAGCTGCTCAGAGGGTTGCCCTCCCAGCCGGTCAGGTAGTATTCGTCCACCTCGTTCTCGCTGGGGATCACACCGGGCAGGATGGGGTAGTGGGTGCGGTCATTGTCGCCCAGCAGCACAGCGCCCTTTTCAAGATAGAGGGTGGTGTTGCTTTTCAGGAACAGGCTGCAGGTGCGGTAGCGGCCTGCGGGCACGTACACTGTGCCGCCCTTGGGGCAGGTGGAAAGAGCCGCCTGCAGCTTGAGGGTGTTGTCCGTGGTGCCGTCGGCCACCAGACCGTAGCGGGAAGCATCCACAAAGAAGGTCTCGGCCTCGGTGGTAAAGGTGCAGGTCAGGCTTTCGCCCTCGGCCTGCACACCCACCGTGTACTCCGTGCCGGGCAGCAGGGAGAACAGGGAGAACACGTTGGTCTGGCAGGCTTCGTAGACGGTCTTTCCGTTCAGGGTAACGGTGAACGGGTGGGCCGGACGATAGCACAGGCCGTTTTCCAGCTCGAAAACAGCGCTGCGCGTCATGGAACGGATAAGCGACAGATTCATGAGAGAACCTCCTGATGGTTTTGTCTTGCCCGCAGGAAGCGGACATGATATGATAAAGATTAGAATGAAGGAAACCCCTTCCGTCGAACCCTCGCGGGTTTGCCACTTCCATCCGTGATGGATGGCATACCGGAAAGCTTTTCCTCTTCGCCAAAGGCTCCCTCTTTGAGGGAGCTGGCGCGGCATCAGCCGCGACGGAAGGAGTTACCTATGAGATCAGAACGGGAAAAAATCACCGGCAAAGTGGCCGCAGCCACCCTGCGCCTGAATATTGGCCGCTACGAGCTGCCGCCGGATGAGGACACCTGCTATCTGCTGCTGGTGTCGGAGGGCAGCGTCACGCTGGAATACGAGGGCGGGAATGTGCTGGTAAACCCCGGCAGCGCTGTGCTGCTTGGCCCCGGCGGCTGCAGCTTTGCACAGACCGGCAGCGCCGTGCCGCAGATCGTGGGGTGCCACTTTCCGCTGGGGATGCTGCATGATTTGAAAAACACAGCCGGGCGGGATTTCGGCCGCCTGTTTGCGCTCGGGGAGCGCACAGTGCTGTATGCACCGGTGCAGTGGCAGAGCCGCATCCGTACCCTGCTGGAAATGATGGCCAGCGCCAGCACCGAGCAGGATTACCCCGGCCCGCTGTACCTGCTGCTGATCCTGCACTATGTGGAGCAGGAGTGCATTGCCGAGAGCAGCGCTGTGGCGCGTCCCCACAACGAAACGGTGGAGCAGATCTGCGCCTACCTTGCGGCCAATTACCGGCAGAAGTTTTCCCTCACCGAGGTGGCGGCGCAGTTTTATCTTTCGCCCTACTACCTGAGCCGTTTGTTCCGGCGGGTAACGGGCCAGTCCATCGTGGATTACATCAACAACCGCCGCATCGAAGCGGCCCAGAAGCTGCTGGAAACGACCGAGCTTTCCATCAGTGCGGTGGCCGAGCAGACCGGCTTTGCCAGCGCCGCCCATTTCCGCCGGGTGTTCCGCGAGGTGATGGGTACCGGCCCACTGCAGTACCGCAAAGGACATAAGAAATAAGAAACACCCCCTGCGCCATCTACGGGAACGGCACAGGGGGTGTTTGTTTGTATCAGATGATCTTATGCTGTGCGGGGAAAGGGCTTAGCCCTTGACGGCACCGGCAGAGATACCTTCAACGAACTGGTCCTGTGCACAGAAGAAGACAATCAGCTGCGGCAGGATGGAGATGAGGGACAGAGCAAGGATCTTGTTCCATGCGAAACCGGTATCACCGTCCATGGACAGCTTGACGAACAGGGACATCGGGTATTTACCGGGAGTGCTGACGTAAAGCAGCGGACCCATGAAGTCGTTGCAGCTCCACATGAACTGGAACAGTGCGCAGGATACCAGAGCGGGGCCAAGCATGGGTACGATGACCTTGTACAGGGTCTGGAAGGAGGAGCAGCCGTCGATGGCAGCGGCTTCGTCCAGATCACGGGGGACATTGCGCATGAACTGCACCAGCTGGTAGACGAAGTAGGTCTCGGTCGCAAATGCGCAGTGCACCCAGATAGCCAGATAGAAGGGGCTGTCCAGCCAGCCGAACTTGTTGTACAGCAGGTACTGCGGCACATTCAGAACGACCTGCGGCAGGAACAGGGTGGCCAGCATGATGTTGAACATCAGCTTACGGCCGGGAAAATCGAAGCGGCCAAAGCCGTAGGCAGCCACACAGGCGGAGACCACCGTGCAGATCACCTTGGGGATGACGTAGCTGTAGGTGTTCAGCATGGCCTGCAGGATGTTGATGGAACCGCCAAAGTTGTTCAGCGCGCCGCGGTAGCCATCCAGAGTGGGGTGCTTGATCCACAGGCTGATGCCTGCAAAGATCTCGCTGTTGTCCTTAAAGGTAGCGCTGATCATCCACAGCAGAGGATAGATCATGATGACGCCGACCAGGATCAGGACGAAATACTTGAAGAAGGTCGCGATTTTGTTCGATGCTTTCATTCCCATACTGGTCACCTTACCTTTCGTCAGAGTAGTAGACCCACTTCTTCTGGCTGGTGAATGCAATGATCGTCAGGATGCAGACGATGATGAACATGATCCATGCCAGAGCGGATGCCATACCCATGTCATAAGACTTGAATGCGTAGTTGTAGACCAGCAGAGAGATCAGCGTGGTGGAACCACGGGGGCCGCCGTTGGTGATGATGTAGGGGCCGTTGAACTCCTGGAAAGCCTGGCAGATCTGAGTGACCAGATTGTAGAAGATGATGGGGGTGATCATCGGAACGGTGATGGAGAAGAACTGACGCCACTTGCCGGCACCATCAATGGTAGCGGCTTCGTACAGGTCTGCAGGCACGCCCTTTAGAGCGGCCAGGAACAGCACCATGGCGGAACCAAACTGCCAGATACGCAGGAAGCAGATGATCCACAGCGCGTAGCTGGGGTCAGACAGCCACTCGGGGCCCTGCACCAGACCAAAGGTGACAGCGCGCAGCACGGTGTTGAGCAGGCCGTCCACGCTGAACACAGCCTTCCACAGAACGGCGATTGCAACAGAGCCGCCCAGAATGGAGGGAATGTAGTACACCGTGCGGAACAGGTTGACGCATGCGATCTTGAAGTTCAGGATGTATGCGATGAACAGCGCAAAGACCAGCTTCAGAGGCACGGTGATGAAAGCGTACTTGAAGGTGATGAGCAGCGCCTTGGTGATCTTGGTGGTGGTAAAGGCCGTGATGTAGTTGGCCAGACCAACGAACTGGGTGCCGCTCTTGAAGAAGTTCATATCGGTGAAGCTGTAGTACAGCGACTGACCGAAGGGAACTGCCTTAAAGACGACGAAGCCGATGATCCAGGGGATCAGATAAAACAGACCCTGATATTTGTCCAGCCACTTCTGGAACGGGGTGCGCCCGATGGCGGGAGCATTGCTTTCTTTCATCTGGGAAATCCTCCTTTTTAAGGAATTTCGGAGCATGAGACGGACGAAGGGGTAACAGACTGGATACAGCTTTGTCAGAAATTTGTAACATATCTCTGACAAAAAAGGGGGCATCTGCCGGTCGGGCGGCAGGTGCCCCTCAGGTTCAGTCAAAGGGTGCCCTTTTCTGTGCGTGACCGCACACGGCGGCACTCAAAAATGTAACTTAGCCGATGGTGTAGCCAACAGACTCCATGCCGTCCAGCAGGGTGTCAACAACGTCTGCACCGGAAACGCCGTCGTAGTCAACGGTGTCGAACACTTCCTGATAGATGCCGGTGCCGGAAGCCTTCAGGTCGTTGTTCTCGAACAGGGGATCCAGCTTGTTGGTGGTGAAGGCCATGACCTTTGCATTTGCCTCAGCAACCAGATCCTTGACAGCGCCGGCTTCCTGAGCAGCAGCCAGACCAGCCTTGGAAGCGGGGATGCCGCACTCGGAACCCATGATGGCAGCGCCCTTGCCGTTGTTCAGCAGGAAGTCGATCAGGGTAGCAGCCTCGGCAACGCACTTGCTGGTCTTGGTGATGGCCAGACCCATGGAGACCTTGGAGAAGCCGCCGTTGTTGTCGCCGAACTTGATCTCCTCGCCAACGGTGAAGCCGTCCTTGTTGGCATCATCCAGAGCGGAGGAGTACTTGGAAGCAGCGGAATCCCACTCGAAGATACCTGCGATCTTACCGGTGATCCACTCGTTGGACTGGTGGGTAGCGGTATCGGAGTTAGCGGAGTAGTAGGTCTTCAGGTTCATCATGACGTGGCCATCCACCAGGCTCTTGATGAAGTCGATGCCCTCAGCGATCTCGTCCTCGGTGTAGTTCAGAGTAGAGGTGACGGGGTCAGCCCAGTCCTTGCCGTACTTGGACTCGAGGTAGAAGACCATCAGGATCATACGGTCGTATGCGCCCAGATGCATGGGGTAGTAATCGTCGCCCAGCTTCTCCTTGAATGCCTTGCCGGCAGCCATCAGATCATCCAGAGACTTGGGAACTTCGGTGATGCCAGCCTTGTTGAAGGTGGTCATGTTCCAGAAGAAGATACGGCCGGTCATGGAAACGGGCACGCACTGCTGGCTGTTTGCAACGTAGCAGGCGTCCATGGCAGCGTCATCCCACTGGGTCAGATCCAGGAACTTGGAAACGGTGTTCAGATCCACGAACTTGCTGCCATCAGCAGAGTAGTTGTACAGCCAGTTCCAGTTCACCTGACACACATCCTGTGCGTTGCCAGCGATGAAGGCAGCTGCCATCTTCTCTTCCCAGCCGGACCATGCGGCGAAGGTGGGCTCGATGGTGATGTTGGTGTGCTCAGCCTGGAACTCCTTGATGGCGTTCTGGTAAGCCTCGTGACGGCTGTCGCCGCCCCACCAGCTGATGGTCATGGAAACAGGGCCGTCAGACAGTGCCAGGCTCTCGTCTGCAGAAGCAGCGGGAGCGGAAGAAGCGGTGGAAGCAGCAGAGCTGGATGCAGCAGAGTTGCCGCCGCAGGCAGCCAGAAGGCCGGCAGCGCCCACAGCGCCGGTGACCTTCATAAAATCACGACGAGAAATTGCCATGCTCATTTTCGTTCTCCTCCTAAATACAGAAAACATCATCTCGAACGGGGGTTCTGCACATGCCCCGTTGTATACAATTATAATAACAAAACAACAACCAAAAAGAAAGACGCAAATTGCAGATATCTAAACAAAAAACATACAAATATTGCTCTTGTTTTCACGCGAGAATTGACGCCTTTGCTGAAATGAATAAACTTGGCTCGAAAAACTGTGCAACATGTATACTTCGCCATTTTGCATAGAAAACTGGGATGCATCATAGGGGGAACGTCGAATTTTGCAATAATTTTGTAAACATTCGGTTTTGGAACATGAAACTGTTGCATACATTGTGGCAGAACAATACATTAAAATGGCCCGGATGTGGGCTTGCAAACTGATATATCAATAGTGCAAAAAATGTGCACTCTGATATATCAATTGCGTGAAGCGGGCATCCGGCACCGGTCTGCAGGCGTGGAAATCGGTGCTTCTTCGCCCTTTGGGGGGCTGAAGAAGCACCGACAGCGACATATTTTGCGCTGCTGCGTGGACTGCGCCTGTGGGTCGGGGATAAAAAAGAAAGGCTGCCGTGTCGTTGGACACAGCAGCCTTGTATACAAGCTTATCCAACCTGCGAAGCAGCTTTTTCGGCGTAGAACGCGCGTTTTGCCTTGAAGTAGCACTGGGGGCACATGCTCACGTACTGCACATCGTTTTCCAGATCGATGGCCACCTGCTCGCCCTCAAAGACGAATCTGCCGTTCACCCTGCGGCAGTTGCAGATGGCCTTGCGGCCGCAGGTGCAGATAGTCTTCATCTCCTCGATGGTGTGGGCCAGCTCCAGCAGGCGGGTAGAGCCGGGAAAGCCCTTGAGCGAAAAATCTGCCCGCAGGCCGTAGCAGATCACCGGAATGTTCAAATCCACCGTGACCATGAACAGCTGTTCTGCCTGCTGTGCAGTGAAAAACTGGCTCTCGTCGCACAGCACGCAGGCCAGCGGCGCACCGTCAGCGTTGGCCGTGCGCACGGCCTCGAACACGTCCGTCTCCGGCGGGATCAGCAGATCAGCCTTGCGGCGCACGCCAAGACGGCTCACCAGCTCACCGCCGCCCTTGGTGTCCACCTGTGGCTTGAGGATCAGCACCCGCATCCCCTGTTCTTCGTAGTTGTGGGCTACCTGCATCAGGGCGGTGCTCTTGCCGCTGTTCATTGCGCCGTAGCGGAAATACAGTTTTGCCATTTGAAAAACTCTCCTTGCAGAAGAACCCTCTCAGCCAAAGCCTGACGGCTTTGCCAGCTCCCCCGATGGGGGAGCTTTTCTGCATCTTCCGGGCAGGCTGTCCTTCGCCGGAGAAGCAGAAACTTTCCCGTCCCCACTCATAAAGCTCCCCTTTGGGGGGAGCTGTCGAGCGTATGCGAGACTGAGAGGGTTCTCTTATTACTTATATAGGTACGTTCAGTCCTGATTGCGCAGGCGGTAGCCAAGGCTCATCAGGCTGTCGCCCAGATGGACGTTCTCCACCACCACATCGGGATACGGCACAGAGAGGTCATAGTGGGAGAAGTTCCAGAAGCCCTCGATGCCCAGATCCACCAGACGGCCGCTGACCTGTTCCGCACCGTCACGGGGCACACAGAGCACTGCGACCTTGGGGTGATGCTCGGCACAGAAAGACTCCAGCTCGTCGATATGGCGGATCTGGATGCCGTTGATCTCCTTGCCCACCTCGCTCTGTGCCACATCAAAGGCGGCGATCAGGCGGTAGCCGTTGGTATCGGTGGTGATAAAGCGGCTCACTGCCTTGCCCAGACGGCCGCAGCCGATCAGGATGGTGGGCAGGCGGTCACCGTTGCCGAACAGCAGGCCTTCCAGAATGGAGAGCAGGTTTTCCACCGAGTAGCCGATGCCCTGCCGACCATTCACATCGCCGATGCAGTTGAAGTCCTGCCGTACCTGCGAAGCGGTGGTGCCCATCTGAGCAGCCAGCTCGCGGGAAGAAATGCTGTTGATGCCGTCCGCCTGCAGAGAGCACAGATAGCGGTAATATTTGGGAAGACGCTTGATAACGGGAAGCGAAGCCCTTGCAGGAGTGCTCATAGAATACTTTCTCCTTTCGCTCTATCGCAGTACTTGCCGCAGCTGCCTGCTTTACAGATGCGGCGCAGAGAAACCCCGATCCGTTTACGGGTCCATATTGCAGATATTACAGTCAATCATTTAAAGTATACTGCACCGATGGAGAATGTCAAATCATTCTCAAAAAATTTTTATGAAATGTTACCGCTTTTTTGCTGCAGCGGGTCTGCATAGCCCGGCACAGGCCGGGGAATGCTGACAGAAAACGCAGGAGGAAAGCATATGAACGATGAAACGCAGCTGACCGACGCGCGTCGGCTGGAAAAAGAAGAGATCGAAGATCTGGGCACGGTCACGCTGGCCCGCGGGGAGCATGTCATCCACTGCCTGACCGTCATCGGCCAGATCGAAGGCCATTCGGAAGCGCCGCAGGGCCAGAAGACTACGAAGTATGAGCACGTCATCCCGCAGCTGGTGGCCGCGCAGGAGGATCCTCGCATCGAAGGTCTGCTGGTGTTGCTGAACACGGTAGGCGGGGATGTGGAAGCGGGCCTTGCGCTGGCGGAGCTGATCGCCAGCGTATCCAAGCCCAGCGCGACGCTGGTGCTGGGCGGCGGGCACTCTATCGGCATCCCGCTTGCCGTCAGCGCCCGGCGCAGCTTCATCGTGCCCACAGCCACCATGACCGTGCACCCGGTGCGGCATTCCGGTGTCATTCTGGGGGTGCCGCAGACCATGCGCAGCTTTGAGCAGATGCAGCAGCGCATCACCGGCTTCGTAGCGGCCCACAGCGGCATGACCGAAAAACGCTACACCGACCTGATGCTTCACACCGGCGAGCTGGTGATGGACATGGGCACCGTGCTGGATGGACGCCGGGCCGTGAAGGAAAAGCTCATCGACGAGCTGGGCGGGCTTTCGGATGCGCTGGCGTGGCTGTATAAAGAGATTGAACGCAAATGAAGGCCGATTTTGTACAACAATAGGTTTGCCATTTTCTTCCCTGCGTGGTACAATAATAAAATCAAATAGTGTGTCTACTACAAACGCGGGGAACAAAGAAACATGGCAACAAAAAAACGTAAAACGACAACACGGCGCGCAGCATCGCGCAAAAAGCGCGCAGAACAGCGGCTTCCGGCGGGGCTTGGCACCCTGTTTGCAGGCCTTTTGCTGGTGGTGCTGGCCTTTGTGGAGGGAGATTCGGCATGGAAGGCCCTGCACGATGTGCTGTTCGGACTTTTTGGCTGCGGCAGCTTTGTGCTGGGCGCAGCCGTGTGCTGCCTTGCTGTGCAGTATACCCGGGGCGAAGACCTTCTGCCCAAGATCTTCAAGCTGGTTCTTGGGCTGGTGTTTGCCTGCGGCACGGTGATCGTTTTTTCCGATATCCAGCCGCAGGGCATGTCGGCATTCCAGATGACGGCTGCCTGCTACGCAAACGGTGTGAATGCATGGATCGGCGGCGGTGCGCTGGGTGCACTGCTGGGCGGCAGCCTGCTGCTGCTGTGCGGACGGCCTGCGGCAACCCTTATCATGATCGTGCTGGCACTGTGTGTCAGCCTGTACATTTTTGATCTGACCCCGGCAGAGGTGTGGCAATGGCTGTGCGCTGCGTTTGGCGGCGTGCACGCAAAGGGTGCGGCCATGGCGCAGCAGAGCGCAGCCCGCCGCGCTGAACGTGCCGCTGCCCGCGCGGCAGAAGCCGAGGCCGAGGAAGACTACGACGAAGCAGAAGATGAATACCGGGATGAGGAAGATGCCGAAGAGGAGATGGAAACTCCGGCTTTCCGCATCGGTGTGCCGGACTGGCTGAACGGCATCCGCCACTGGGGCCACAAGGTGACCGAAGAGATGGAGGCGGAGGAGCCGGAGGCCGCCCCGCAGCCGGAGCCGCCCGCAGATACTCCCGGCCAGCCGCTTGCCCAGCCGGAGCCTGCCGCCCCGGCCATCACGCCGGTGCAGGTACGGGTATCCCGGCCCAGAGCGTCCTTTGATGTGGACCTTGGCCCCGACCACACTGAGGTGAAGGAGGGCGGCAGCGAACCCATCGAGCCGCTCATCGTGGGCCCGGGCGGCACCTTTGGGCAGAACCCGCTGCGCCCGGCCCCCAGACCTGCCCCGCAGCCCATCGTACAGGACGCGGTGGAGACCGATGCATCCGATTTCTTTGCAAAGGCTGCACAGCCGGTGCAGCCTGCGGCAGCGGAAAGCTTTGATACTCCGGTCATGACCCCGGCAATGCCGACGGCCCAGCCGGAAAGCCCGGCAGCGGCAGTCACGCCGGAGATGCCCGCCGTGCCCATCCAGCCCGCAGTCCCGGCGGCACCCGCCCGGGTGAGCGCCGAAAACGCCGTTGCCATGCGCGGCACACCCGACGAGGACGGCTGGATCAGCATTACCAGCGAACCGGTGGAGGAAAAGGATATCAGCACGCTGGTGGCAGCGGCAATGGAGAAGCCTGCCGCTTCCGAGCAGGCCGCGGCAGCGGCCCCTGTGGACGAGACCGAACCGGTGGATACTTATCAGTACCAGTATCCGCCCATTGAGCTGTTTGAAAAATCGCAGGACGAGACCGACCCCGGCGCGCAGGAAGAGCTGAAAGCCAACGCCCAGAAGCTGGTGGATACGCTGGAAAGCTTTGGCGTGCGCACCCGTGTGCTGGATATCTCCCGGGGCCCCTCCGTTACCCGGTACGAGGTGCAGCCCATGGCGGGCGTCAAGATCAGCCGCATCACCTCGCTGGCGGACGATATCGCCCTGAACCTTGCGGTGGCGGACGTGCGTATGGAAGCACCCATCCCCGGCAAGCCCGCCGTCGGCATCGAGGTGCCTAACCACAAAAAGACCCCGGTGTATATCCGCAGCGTGTTCGAGAGCCAGAGCTTTTTGCGCATGACCTCACCTCTGGGCATTGCGCTTGGCAAGGACATTGCCGGTGTGGCACAGGTGGCAGACCTGTGCAAGATGCCCCATCTGCTCATTGCAGGCAGCACCGGCAGCGGTAAATCCGTGTGCGTGAACAGCATCATCATGAGCCTGCTGTTCCGCTCCAGCCCGGAGGACGTGAAGCTGCTGCTGATCGACCCCAAGGTGGTGGAGCTGGCCGAGTACAATGGCATTCCCCACCTGCTGATGCCGGTGGTCACCGAGCCGAAAAAGGCCGCAGGTGCCCTTGGCAGCGCGGTGCAGGAGATGGAGCGCCGCTATCATCTGTTTGCAGAGAACAATGTGCGCGACATCAAGTCTTTCAACAAGCTGGCCGCAGAACGGCCTGATCTGGAAAAGATGCCCTACATCGCCATTATCATCGACGAGCTGGCCGATCTGATGATGGTGGTGGGCAAGGATGTGGAGGACTCCATCTGCCGCATCGCCCAGAAGGCCCGCGCCGCCGGTATGCACCTGATCGTAGCCACCCAGCGCCCCAGCGTGGACGTGATCACCGGCCTGATCAAGGCCAACATCCCCAGCCGCATCGCATTTGCAGTGTCCAGTCAGGTGGACAGCCGCACGATTCTGGACGGCTCCGGTGCCGAAAAGCTGCTGGGCATGGGTGATATGCTGTTCATGCCCGTGGGTGCGCCCAAGCCTACCCGTATTCAGGGCACTTTCGTGCGGGATGAGGAGATCAGCCGTGTGCTGGACTTCATCAAGCAGAGCGGCACCGTGCAGTATGACGAAGCCATGATCGAAGCCATGGAAAAGCACGCCATTCAGGACGGCAAGAAGGGCAGCGGCGGCGCGGACTCCGACGAGGATCCCGATACCGACCCGATGTTCAAGCAGGCCGTGGAGGTGGTCATCGATGCCGGTCAGGCCTCCACCAGCCTGCTGCAGCGCCGCTGCAAGCTGGGCTACGCCCGCGCGGCCCGTATCATGGACGAGATGGAACAGAAAGGCGTCATCGGACCCTACGAGGGTGCCAAGCCCCGCGCTGTGCTTATCAGCCGCCAGCAGTGGCTGGAAATGCAGATGAACCAGCCGGAGGAATGACCCTCTCAGGCGCTGACGCGCCAGCTCTCCCGAAGGGCGAGCTTTATGAGTGGGTAAGATATCGTCTGCCTTCAAAGAAAAACTGGATGAAAAGATGCAAAAAGCTCCCCCATCGGGGGAGCTGGCAACGCCGCAAGGCGTTGCCTGAGAGGGTTTAACAATAAAAGGAGCATTATGGACAACTCTTCCCCAAAGATCTACACCGAATTTCTTCCCATCAGCCGGGCCGATATGGAGGCCCGCGGGTGGGAGCAGCTGGACTTTGTGGTGGTGGGCGGCGATGCCTATGTGGACCACCCCAGCTTTGGCACTGCCATCATCAGCCGTCTGCTGGAAGCCGAGGGCTATAAGATCGGCGTGCTGGCCCAGCCCCGCTACACCGACTGCGAGGACTTCAAGCGGTTCGGTA
>ERZ791843.999-NODE-999-length-13251-cov-3.47658_pt1 | contig 13251 bp, 9 predicted proteins | sample MGYA00510290_ERZ791843 | MGnify/ENA primary metagenome ERZ791843 (study PRJEB30046, sample SAMN00715254) | human gut metagenome | study: EMG produced TPA metagenomics assembly of the A metagenome-wide association study of gut microbiota in type 2... | reverse complement strand
CCGTGTCAATCAGCGGAGTGATTGACACGGGAGTGAACAGTAACGTTTCTATGGCTTAAATGAATGATTTTGTTCACCTGCTAGACATTTTTCAATCTTTCGTCTATTATTAGACATATCCAGTGTTGATTAATGGTTGTAAATTAGTTTCTACATTAATATAATACTTTTTGACATGAAAATCAACATTGTATCTATTACTAGAAATATTTTTAAGAAAAGGAGTTTTATCCATGAGAAACGCATTTCGGATTTTTCGCCGCGATATGAAACGCCTGCTCCGTAATCCGGCAGCAATACTTGTTTTGATCGGAGTATCTATTCTCCCCTCACTCTACGCATGGTTTAATATTGCAGCAAATATCGATCCTTATGCCAATACTTCCGGCATCAAGGTAGCAGTAGCAAATCTGGACACCGATGCCACACATGATGATCTGACGATCAATGCCGGCAGCCAGATTATTGACCAACTAAAGGAAAACGACCAGTTAGGATGGACATTTATTTCCAAAGATGCTGCTATTGAAGGAGTCAAATCCGGTGAATATTATGCAGCAATCATTATTCCGCAAGATTTTAGCGAATCCCTGCTAAGTGTCCTGTCCGGAAAGATCGAAACTCCGGAACTTGAATACTATATCAATGAAAAACTCAATGCAATTGCGCCAAAGATCACCAGTTCAGGTGCAAGCACGATCCAGACACAGGTTAATAACACATTTTCCTCTGTTGCATCTGAGACAATTGCCGAGATTTTAAAGGATTCTGTATTCAACATTTCCGACTCTGTTGATTCAACAAATGCAGAGATTAATGATCTGCTTACAAAAGCAAATAATAATATCAAAGAATACGAACAGCTTCTAGAAAAATTCAGTAAAGACTCATCCAATACCTCAAAGCTGATAGAAAATGCAAAAGATGCATCTACATCTTTAGGAGATGTAGCAACATCCGGAGCAAATGCATTGTCCAGTGCTGACTCTGTCATGAATACGACACGTTCTTCTGCCGGAGATTTTTCTTCCGCACTTTCTAAGTCCCTCTCTGACGGAGAACTTTTACTTGGTCAGGCAAGCAGCTCAGCATCCACAGGACTGACAGAACTTGCTACCGCAGCCGGAAAGATCAACACTTCTGTCAGTGATGCGCTTGGTTATGCAAACTCAGTCAATGAACTGAATGCAGATATTCTTAAAAAAATGCAGGAACTTGCCAATAAGTTTCCGGGAACGATCGGAGATCAGATCAATGCACAGATTTCTGCCCTGCAAACTCAGAACCAGTCAAATCAGGAATTGATCAATAGTCTTCAGACTGGAAATAATGGAATCAAAGATGCGATTGATACAACAACTGCAACACAGGAACAGCTTACTTCTCTGACAAAAGAAAGTATCAATAACTTACATACTTTCCGTTCTACATTTGACCAGAATATTCTTCCACTGCTTGGACAGACACTGGATACATTTTCCACATTGACCGGTCAGGTAGAAGGACTGCTAAACGGAGTACCGGCTACTTCTAAGCAGATCAATGATATGCTCGACCAGTTAGAGAGTGGATTGTCAAATACAACTGCCCTCCTTGACAGTACGAAGGAATCTTTAAGTGCCGTAAGCGACAAACTAAGTACAATTCAGACGGATCTGAATGCACTGACAGGCTCTGCTACATACCAAAAACTGCTCTCTCTTGAAGGCATTGATGCAGAATCTATCTCATCATTTATGTCCTCTCCTGTGGAGATTAAAACGGAGACTTATTATGCCGTAGATAATTACGGTTCTTCTATGACACCGTTCTACTCTAATCTTGCAATCTGGGTCGGCGGTATCGTACTGATCGCAATCTTTAAGATGGAAGTGGACAAAGACGAATCCATGCGCGGTTACGGACAGACAACATTATACTTTGGACGCTGGCTCTTATACATGGCAGTTGGTCTTGTTCAGGGATTTATCGTCTGCCTTGGTGATACACTCCTTCCGGGAGTCCAATGCAATCATCCGGCACAATTCATCCTGACAGGAATGGTTTGCTCTTTCGTCTATGTAAATATTATTTATGCACTGTCACTTACATTTAAGCATATTGGTAAAGCGCTCTGTGTTATTCTCGTAATCCTGCAGATTCCTGGTTCTTCCGGAACCTACCCGATTGAGATGACACCAGCCTTTTTCCAGAAACTGCATCCACTCCTTCCATTTACATATGGTGTGAATGCTATGCGTGAAGCAATTGCCGGTTTCTATGGTTCTAACTTCCGCAACGATCTTCTGATCCTGCTCCTGTGCTACGTGCCGATCTCTCTGCTTATTGGACTTGGACTGCGCCCGGCTCTTTCCGGACTGAACCATCTGTTCGACAAGAAACTGGCAGAAACAGAATTTATGATGTGTGAACCTCACGAAGCAGAACTTAGCAGAAGTACACAGCTCTCCATGCTCTTACAGGCATCTCTTTCCATCGAAGACCTTCGCCTTGTAACAGCTGAACGGGCACAGAAATTTGAAAACAATTACCGTAAGATGATTCGCATCGGCTTCCTTGCCATTGCGATCATCCCTCTGATCTTCCTGATCCTGATGTTCAGTCTCGAATCAAAGATTGTATTCCTGACTTTATGGATCATTTCCATCATTGCGATTTCAGTATGGTTGATCGTTGTAGAATACATTCATACAAAATTAGAAGAACAGAAAAAGCTTGCCGGTATGTCTTACGAAGAAATGCTTGAAAACTTCCGTGGAAAGGAGGCGGAATAATTTGAAAAATATTTTTTTAATCCTGAAAAATGATCTGATGAAGATCCAGAAAAATGTCATCGCAATGATCGTTATTATGGGAATCACTGTAATTCCGACTCTTTATGCATGGTTTAACATTTCCGCAAGCTGGGATCCTTACGGAAATACAGGTGCGCTGAAACTTGCAGTTGCAAGTGATGATAAAGGGTATGAAAGTGATCTTATTGCCGTAAAGATCAACATGGGAGAGCAGATTCTCTCTTCTCTGCATAAAAATTCTCAGTTCAACTGGGTTTTTACTGATTCAAAAGATGCTCAAAAAGGTGTAAAATCCGGAGAATATTATGCAGCGATCGTAATCCCTGAAGACTTTAGCCAGAAAATGATGAGTGTCTTCTCTTCTGAAGCTGAGCATCCGGATCTGACTTATTATGAAAATGAAAAAGAAAATGCGATTGCTCCGATCATTACCGGAAAAGGCGCAACGGCTGTCCAAAAACAAATTAATCAGACATTCATTGAGACAATTGCCCAGACCGCACTTGATGCATTTCAGACGGTAGATTCAATCGCAAAGAAGACAGGTGATGATTCTCTGATCAACAATATGAGTAGTAATTTGAATCAGATGGGATCTGATCTTGGGACTGTTGCTGCAACTGTTCAGTCCTTCTCAGACATGACAAACTCTGCAGTTACAATGCTGAACACAACAACAGAATTTCTTCAGGAAACCGGTTCCGGCACAAAAACCAGCCTGAATTCTTTGAAGAATTCTGATTCCGGCATCGATTCATTAACTGCTGCCCTATCCGGAACTACAAGCACGATTTCTGACGCATTAGCACAGAATGCAAGCTTCTACACCGCTGTCTCTGATACTATTGACAAGGCTTTAAGTTCCTACAACTCAGATGCACAGGCGGCAGCAAATGCATTGTCTTCCGTAAGTAGCCGCGTACAGAATGTCATTGACGGGTATAATCAGCTTTCTGCTACATTATCTGCTATTGCAGACGCCTCCTCAGATTATCCTGAGATTCAGAATGCGCTCAATGGAATCAATCAGCAGATTCAGCTGGCAATTGAACGACAGACTGCACTCCGTGATAAAATTAACGGTGCTGCAACTTCAATTACTACAGCAACTGCAAATGCCACTACATTAAAGAGTGAACTTGATAGTCTGATCAGCGAAGCAACCTCTTCTGTCAAAGCAGTCGAGACAACTTACGAACAAAATGTAAAAGGAAATCTTGATAATCTTTCCAATTCATTGAGTTCTACAACAGGTTCTGTTTCCTCTATGCTTGGAAGCCTTGACAGTAGCATTAAAAATATTGCTAACGTTACCGGTTCTGCTTCAAGTGGACTTACAGGACTTCAGACAGCACTTACTAATTCTGCTGCTCTGTTAAAAGAATCTTCTGAAAAGCTGACGGCTGTAGCTGCTAAACTTTCCACCGATGATTCAGAAGGTATGGCTGCCGTAACAAACCTGTTATCCGAAGACTCCGAAACGATTTCATCTTTTCTCTCCTCTCCGGTCAAACTGGATGAGAAAAAGATTTATCCAATTGAAAATTACGGGTCTGCAATGACTCCATTCTACTCCACTCTTGCGATCTGGGTAGGTGCTGTTGTTATGGCTGCCATGCTAAAAGTCACTGTAGCTGATTCTACAAAGAAGAAACTATTCCATCCGAAAGAATATCAGCTCTATATCGGACGTATCCTACTTCTGATCATTATCGGTTTCATGCAAAGTGCACTCATCTGTCTTGGAGATCTTTTCTTCCTTGGTATTCAGTGTAAGCATCCGGTAATGTTTGTACTAACAGGTATGTTCACAAGCTTTGTCTATGTGAATCTGATCTATGCACTGACTGTCTCCTTTGGAGATATCGGTAAAGCAATTGCCGTTGTCCTGATGGTAATGCAGGTTGCAGGAAGTGGTGGAACATTCCCGATCCAGTGTGCACCGAAGTTTTTCCAGGTTGTTTATCCACTTCTGCCGTTCACACACAGCATGAATGCGATGCGTGAATGTATTGCAGGGTTCTACGGAACAACTTATGCCACAGAGCTCGGCAAACTGGCAATCTTCCTTGCACCGGCACTGCTGCTTGGTCTTCTGCTCAGAAAACCGATCATAAAGATGAACGATGCATTTATGGAGAAGCTTGAAAGTACACATCTGATCTAATGTAATGGTCTAAAATATATAACTACAAAACCCCCCTAAAACATTACCGTGAACGGTTCTGTTTTGGGGGTTCTCTCATTATTTCATACTATTTTCTACCGTCTGCTGTACCTCCTTTGGTACTTCATCTGTAAAAATCGGAATAAAAATTTCTTCTTCGATACCTACTCCATAAACTTCATTACCATTGAGTTTTCCATCCATATAATGATCTAAAATCCAGGAATATATTTTCCCGAAATCAAACTTGATCGATGCTGCAACCGTTCCCGGAGCAAGCTCATTTTGATTCTCCGAAAATCCGATCACCTTTACTCCCTTTTCCTTTGCAGCCTCAATGCAGCCATTTCCAACTTTATTTGCATAAATAAATAAAACATCTGCACCTTTTCCGATCATTTGGTTTGCAATCTCTTTTCCAAGTTCCTCATCTTCCCAACTATTCGCATAGGCCCTGAGTACTGTTGCATTCGGAAGCTTTCTATCCACAGCCAGCTGACGAACATCCTTTTCATACTGATCCAGCAAGGTCTCCATTGCCTCATTCGGATAACCGGCAATGATACCAAGCATTCCTGTCTTCGTCAGATTTCCACCAATGATTCCCGCCAGATGGCTTGCTTCTTCTTCTTTTGGATAAACAGAAAATGTATTTTTACCTGATGCCGATCGGCCATTTAAAATACAAAAATCAACTTTCGGATAATCTCCTGACACGGAAGAAACAACCTCCTCGAACTGTGATCCTGCAAGTATGATCAGATTATAATTATCTTCTGCATATCTGCGAATCACTGCCTCAAAGTCTTTCTCCTCGACATTGCTCTGATACTCCAGATCAATTTTCTTATCTTTGTTCTGATTTGCAAGAATCCCTTCGTAATTTCCCTTATTCCAACTTTGATCATTTATATCTCCCGGAAGAATTACAACAACTTTCGGCTGATTGGCCGGAATAATTTTTCGGTAAGTAGTTCCTTCGATTACTGCAACAATGATAAGTAATACTGCAACAATGAAGCCTGTCTCAGCTTTTATTTTCTTTTTTTCCCTGGTATCTTCCATGCCTTGTTATCCTTTATTTTTGAGTTCTGTATATTTCAGATTCTCTGTCTTTCGATTATAAATCTCCTAAAAAAGGCTTTCTGTAGAGATACTTTCCATCTCCTCGATTCCCTTTAAATTCATTATTTTCAGCGATGATATTTCCTCTCTGCATTACGAGATCAATCTTTCCGTGCAGATCTGTTCCTTCATAAGAAGTATAATCAACAGCTCCGTGCATCATCTCGTGAGTCAGTGTCTGTTTTGCATCAGCATCAATAATCACGAGGTCTCCATCTGCTCCAGGTTCAATAATTCCCTTCTTAGGATACATTCCGTACACCTTTGCCGGATTTGTGCAGGCAACTTCTACCAGCTTGTTGATGCTGATTTTGTTTTTCATTACACCTTCTGAGAAAAGAAGAATCATTCTTTCTTCAACTCCTGGGGCTCCATTCGGACATTTTCTGAAATCATCCTTGCCGTCCTGTTTCTCTTTTGCATAATTAAACGGACAATGATCTGTCGCAACGATCTGAATCTCTCCTGCCTCTAATCCTTTCCACAGCGCATCAAGATCCTGCTGTGTACGAAGCGGTGGAGACATAATATATTTCAATCCATCCGGATCTTTATATCTGTCTTCTGTAAGTGTCAGATACTGTGTACATGTCTCAACAAAAATGTTTTTTTGTCCGTTTCTTCTTGCTTCTTCAACTGCTTCAAGACTTTCCTTACAAGAAAGATGTACAATATACACCGGTGCATCACCTGCAAGCTTCGCAAGATAAAGGACTCTTCTTACAGCCTCTGCTTCTGCAAGATTCGGTCTGCTCTTTGCATGATAGATCGGTGCTGTCTTTCCGGCATCACCATATTCTTTCTTCAGATGCTCTACCACATAATGATTCTCGCAATGGAATGCTGTAATTCCATGCAGTTCTTTCATCTTCTTAAGAACTTCTAAAATACCATCATCATCAATCTTATAGCCATAAGTCATATAAACCTTTGTGCTCTGGACTCCGTCATCCATCATTGTCTCAAGCTCATTTAAAATAGACTCGTCTACATGCTGAACTACTCCATGGAATCCATAATCGATAACAGCTTTATCGTCTGCCAGTCCATGATATACATCCAGTTGATGATGTAATGGGCATCCTGCCGGTCCGAATCCCATATGGTCTACGATTGTTGTAGTTCCGCCGCATGCGGCTGCAACAGTACCTGTATAAAAATCATCTACTGCTCTCGCGATTCCGACATCAATATCCATATGTGTATGAACATCAATACCTCCCGGGAGAACATATTTTCCTTTTGCATCGATCACCTTATCTGCATCCCCAAATTTTGCTTCCAGGTTCTTTCCGATACATTCGATCACACCATCCTCAATTAGGACATCTGCTTCATAAGTGTCCTCCGGTGATACGATCATTCCATTTTTTACAAGTGTTTTCATGATACTTCAACTCCTCTCTTAGTTTCAGTTATACTTCTACCGCAGTCTATGCTTTTCCATAGCTGCGGTGATTTTTGTGCCTGATAAGTGCTGTTTCTAACCTCTTTTTGCTGCTTTAATATAGATAAAGTATGCAAGACCTGCACCGATACTTCCTACTACATATGCATTGTCAAAGATAAATTTCAGTGGTGCAATATATTTTCCGGCAAAGATAATGATCATTGCTGCCACAAAAATAATGATGATCGGTACATTAAAGCCTTTTGAATAATAATATTTTCCGCCGTCTTCCTTGTACATATCAACCATATCAACCTCTGTCTTATGCTCAAACAGATAGGATACCAGATATAATCCTGAGATAGGTCCCAGCAACGCTCCAAGCATTCCACATACATTATAAATCAAATCGTACGCACTTGCCAGTGCATTCCACGGTTGAGCAAATAAAGCAAGTACTGCTGCAATCAAAGCAGCCTTTTTGTAGCTTACTTTCTTTGCAAATAAAGTTGCGATAACATTTGTCGGTGGAACCAGATTTGCTGCAACATTTGTTGTCAGTACAGCCATAATAATGAACAATGAGAAAATAATTACAATAAGTGGATTGTCAAATTTACTTACAAGAACTGCCGGCTCCCAGATTGCTTCTTTAAATACAATTGCTGCTCCTGCTGTTCCGCAAATTCCTACAAAGGAAATGAATGCTGTCATTACAGGTGCCCCGACAAGCTGTCCTGCTGCCTGTGCCTTCTGTGTTTTACAGTTCTTTGTGAAATCTGCCATAGACAGTGCAATACCACCGTCAAATGCAATCATTGAAGACAATGCCGGGAAAAACAGTGTCCAGAAATTCTTGGACGGATCTCCCTGAAGAGATGGATCAGAAAGAAGTTTCGACACACTCCAATCTGCACTTCTAATTCCCCAGATGATTACGATAAAGCTCAATACAATTAATACCGGTGCAGCAAACTTTTCCAGTTTCTGTAATGCACTGGATCCTGATCCTGCAATATATACGTTCATTGCCCAGAATAATAAGAACGAAATAAATAAACCTTTAAATCCAAGTCCATGCCATGCCGGAATGATTGCTCCGATAATTGCATTAAGTGCCTGACCGCCAATCCATGCCTGAACACCGAACCAGAAACACCCAAGTACTCCACGGACAATTGACGGGACTACAGTTCCTTTTGACCCAAACACCATTTTACTGAGCATCGGATAACCAAGTCCATACTTTGTACCGAAATGTCCAAGAACAACTGCAAAAATCATGACAAGTGTATGTCCTAATACAATCGTTAACAATGCCTGTGCCCATGACATACCAGATACGATCAGTCCACTTGCTACCTGATATACTGCGATAGATACAATCATACCAATCCACAGATTTCCCATGTCCCATGCTGACCAGTTACGCTCTTTTGAACTCAATGGTTTTGTCGCATCCGCATAATTGTTTTTGTATTTATGGATTTCCTTTTCACCTTCCGGTGTCAATTCTACCATATCGCCTATCTGTCTTTGAAAAGCCCCCATAATGTACCTCCATTGTTTTTCATTTTTGTTTCGATATATCATTTGCGCATTGATATCTTATACTTTAATTTTAGTACATTTTGTCGCTTTTTCAATGTGATAACCTTCTACTTTTGTTTAATATTTACGGTTTTTATGTTAGATTTTCTACATTTCCATGAGAGAATTATTATTTTTTTATCTTTTATTGTTTGTTTCTGTATTCTGTCGGCGTAAGATTATATTTTTTCTTAAACATACTGCTGAAATAACGAACATCGTTAATTCCCACTTTTTCTGAAACTTCTCCTATTCTAAGCTGCGGATTCTTAAGAAATTGACAAGCTTTCTCCAGCCGGTAATCTATAATATATTCAGATACATTCTGACCTGTATGTTTTTTAAACAACTCACTCAAATAGTTGGGCGTGATACAAAGTTGTTCTGAAATCTTTGTCAAGGTCAGCTTTTGTGAATAATTCATAGAAATGTAGTCCATCGCTTTCTGAACAAAAAGATTTGTCACTTTCATTTCTTGTTTTTCTTCACTTCGAGGTTTCTGAATATTTTTCTCAATTTCTTCCAAAATTCCAATCAATTCTCTGGCATTTGTAGGCTTTGTCAGATATCTGGTCACACCAAGCTCTATTGCTCTCTGTGCAAAAGAAAAATCACTATAACCACTTAATATAATAATTTTTGTATTCTCATCCTTTTCACGGATTCGATTGATCAGATCCAGACCATTAATCTCCGGCATCTTAATATCAGTAATAATCACATCCGCATAAGAAACAGACAACTGTTCCAGCGCTTCCATGGCATTTTCAAATACACCTATAATCTCAAATCCAGGTCTGGATGACAATAATTTTGATAGACCATTCCTGATTTTCGGTTCGTCATCTACAATTACGATTTTCATCTTCTGTAACCTCCTTTGCCTGATCCACTTCTTCTATTGGGAGAAGAATCGTAACGGTTGTCCCTTTCTGCCATTCACTGTCAATTTTTAATCCATATGCCTCTCCGAAATGCAACTGAATTCTACGATGTACATTCCGCATTCCAATATGCTTTCCACTGATTTCATCTGACATAATACTCTCCCTAAACCTCATCAAACGATCTGGCTGCATACCGATTCCATCATCTGTTACGCGTATCTCAAGAGTTCCTTCTCTGACAATCGCTTGAATCTGGATTCTGCCCATCTCCTTCTTCTTCTCAATTCCATGCAGAATCGCATTCTCCACAATCGGCTGAAGAATCAACTTCGGAACAAAACACAGCTTTGCTTCTTCATCTATTTCTATCTGAACTGTCAGACGGTCTTCTAATCGGTTCTTCTGAATACAAAGATAACTTTCAATATATTTTAATTCTTCCTCAAAAACTACAAGCATCTCTTCTCCATGAAGTGAATATTTTAAAATATCTCCTAAAGATACTACAACATCACTTATCTCCCATTCTCCCTTTTCAATTAACATCCAATTGATAGAATCTAATGTATTGTAAAGGAAATGTGGATTGATCTGAGCCTGAAGTGCTGTAAGCTCTGCATTCTTCTGTGCCAGTTTTTGTTGGTATACTTCCATAATCAATTGGCGTAATCTACTGACCATATAATTAAAAGACTGAATCAGCATTCCTATTTCATCATGTGTTTTTGATTCTACCTGTATATCAAAATCTCCTGCTTCGACCTGTTTCATAGCATTTTTCAATCTCCCGATTGGCCTTGTAAATGTATAGGACAAAATAAAAATTCCAACTCCTGCCGCCAGCATTGCCAGCAAAACAAGGCCCATAATTGCTTCTCGAAGTCTCTTTGCCTGTGGAAAGAAATCATCTGTCGAAACCACTGAATAAGTCTCCCATCCGGTCAGTCCATTATACTGCCTACAGGCAAAATAATCCTTATTATCCCAGTTGAATTCATATCTTCTAACTCCTTTTTCCATCCCTTTTGTTACGACATCTCCCCAATCATAAATATTTGTCTTATTCGAGCACAGAACATTTCCGGCGCAATCCACCAGATAAGTGTACTGATTTTGAAAGGTACTATAATTATTCAACATCAAAAGTCCAAACGTCTCCGGATTCAATTCTATCGCAAGAATTACCTTATTGATAGAACTTATAAATGTTACTACTTCTTCTGCATTTTTCTGACAAAGCGAACTTCCTTTTTCCGTCCAGGTACCATCTCCAACAAGGTTACTTGCTGCATTCTCATATACTTCCATCCGCCTTTTATCATTCACTGCCTGACAGCCTGAATAGCTGTAATACACGGTTCCATCTTCATTCATCAGTATCAAATCTGAGCAGCTTGATATAAGATTTAAAAGCCTTTCCATCCAATCATTTAATTCTTCTGTTTCTTCCTGCGTATGTATCTCTTTTTTCAAATATGCCCTCACGATTTGACTGGATTTTACATTTTCAGCCAGACGATTGATCTGCTGAACCTGACTATTAATAGAGATATCAATTCTGTTAATTGTATCAGCCATCTCTTGTTCTTTGTTTTCCAATACAAGATTTTTTGCATTTTGATAAGAAAAATATCCAATCATTGATCCCATCAAAAGCACCAGTATCAAAAAAGAGAGCATTAACTTCTTTCGCAAAGTCATTTTATCCTTCTCCCTCCATGTCATTCCACTTGTGTTATCATCTTTGCAACATATTCCATTTTTTCACAATCAACAAATGAATAATTCATAACATAAATATTTTCATACTTTTTCTTCTTCTCACTTGAATGATAATAGGATGACAATGCAGCCAGCTTAATTCCTTTGCTCTTCATTTTATCCAGAAATTCTTCTTCACTCAGATTTGTATCTACTTTCATTAAAAAATGTACTCCTGCATCTTCTTCCAAAATCTTGATTTTAGTTTTCAATGCTCCTTGTAAAAATGCTTCCAGGATCCTGTCTCTTTTCTGCTGATAATAGTTACGCAGTCGGTTAATATGTTTCTCAAATGCCCCTGAATTCATAAACTGCGCTAACGTATATTGTTCAAAATTTGATACCGTACAAGAATAAAAAGAAAGTTCTCTGTAAAATCGTTCTGCCAATTCATCCGGCAGCACCATATAACTGATTCGCACTGTTGAACACAAAGTCTTTGAAAATGTATTCATATAAATCACTTTCCCTGACACGTCAATACTCTGAAGCGATGGAATTGGCTTACCGTTCAATCTAAGTTCACTGTCATATTCATCTTCTATAATATATCTATCTTTCGTTTTTGTCACCCAGCCAAGTAACTCATAACGTTTACTGATTGGCATTACGATTCCCGTTGGATAATGATGTGACGGAGAACAATGTATCACATTGATTTCTTTTTCTTCCAGTTCTTCTACCTTCGGTCCGTCCTCTTCTATTTCTATATACTTATAACAAGCTCCCATACTGCGATAAATTTTTGCGATTTTATGATATCCCGGATTTTCAACTGAATATTTCAATTCCTTTCCCAAAAGCTGAATCAAAAGACTGGACAAATATTCTGTTCCAGCACCAATAATGATCTGTTCCGGCCGCACCGTCATGTTTCGGAATGCTTTCAGATAATCCGCAATGCTTTGTCTTAATTCCATTACTCCGCCACACGGTGGATTAAGCATCAATTCAGTCTGATAGTCATTCATTACTGCCCGCATCGTCTTTGTCCAAATAGAAAATGGAAATGCACTCTGTTCCGTCTGATTACTCGTAAAATCTGCAATATAAGCATTCTTTCCACCGGTAAGGTTTAACTTATTGCTGTAAATCCTATTTTCTGATAAACCACTCTCGCTTTTCATTCTGTCATCCCGCAGGTCTGTTACATAAAATCCACTCTTTGGAACGGAATAAATATATCCCTCTGCTGCAAGCTGACCATAGGCATTCTCGACAGTGATCACACTTATGGCCAGATTTTTTGCAAGTGCACGCTTTGATGGAAGTTTTTCTCCACTCTTAATTTTCCCTTGAATAATGTCATTCTTGATACATTTATACAAATATTCATAGAGCGTATCTGACCCTATATTTTCAAAATTATATGTCAACATATTTACTTTTTCTCCATTCTGACCTTTTTGAATATATCAAAACTGAGTATTTTTATATAGTCACTTTGTCATTATACTATTACCTATCGAATTAGTAAAGAAAAGTCCAGCTAATAAATGTCAATAATTAAATGAGAAAAAATTTATTTTGTTTATT
>ERZ791843.977-NODE-977-length-13568-cov-2.34182_pt1 | contig 13568 bp, 18 predicted proteins | sample MGYA00510290_ERZ791843 | MGnify/ENA primary metagenome ERZ791843 (study PRJEB30046, sample SAMN00715254) | human gut metagenome | study: EMG produced TPA metagenomics assembly of the A metagenome-wide association study of gut microbiota in type 2... | reverse complement strand
GGGATATGCCGTTTTTCCTGTTAAACTACGTCCTGTGAGCCGCACGGCAGTGGTAACACAACACTGCCGTGTGCTGTTGCGATTCTTTTACATTGACGCCATCGAAAGTGATATCTGCTTTCCACGGCGCCGAGGGGAACTACCGCAACGAAACCCGATTCCGTTTACAGCTTCTATAAATCAAAATGCCAGCTATGCAGGTTCTCGTTTGAATGAATGGGCTTATTATTTAGGTAAGAATAATAACCAGTACAACTACAATTCATTTTGCAAACAACTTTATTACGAATATGATAAATGCAGTTTTATTCTAGGATTAAAAATACACTCCCTTTCGTATCGCATATCCCGCAAGCAATATCAGTCAAAATTTTTACTTGTTGCTTATCTACTTATTCATGTTTTTGCGCTTCTTATTGCAATTAGCATTACACTGATTTTGTTTACGACCGTATTGGTTATTACACAAAGATTGCTGGGTTTATAATGCACAAAATCATAACAAAAAGCGCTATAAGCACCAGCAAGACACCAAACTCCGTCTCACAGCCAAATGTTCCAACCTTAAACAGATATATCCAACAAATTATTAAAATTACCAGCCCGGTATGATTTATCAGCATATCTGCTACTTTTAAAAATATATTTATTAACTTTTGGTCAATCTTTGACACTTTCTTCCTCCTTCAACCTAATCCGCCCCAGCTTATGTCATCCGGGGCTATGTCTGTTCAATCATCTACTTTTTGTTTCTCATATTTATCTTGAAAAACCTTCAACTTCCTCTTATAATATCTCTATCAGTACCGCTATACTGAAATACAAAAGTAGGAGTTTTATATGTTTAGTATCATAGCTGATATTGTATCTATTGTTAGTTGTGTCGTATCGGTGCTTACTTTTATTTCAACACATACAATACTCAAAAATACGAAATATCAACGAACTGAATATGAAAACGAACGACGTAATATTCAATCATCATTAATGGCATTACGCGATAACATTTGGGAAGATAATGTAGAATTAACATTAAAATTCCGCAGCAAAATAAGGACTGAGTTATTTTCGTATCGCCAAAAATATCTTGTAATATCATCCTTGCACTGCATATATCATTTATCGCGCGCTATTCGCCTATGTACAAGCGAAATTTCAGATACAAAATGCCGTGAAAAATTATGTGTCAGTTTAGATTATCTAATAGCACGTTTTGATAAATCGGAGGTTCAAAATCATGAATAATCAAATTAATTCATTACTTAAAAAGTTGATCAATTTAACAAAAGACAACTCAATCGAATGGGAAGTCTATTCACAATCTCAAATCAAATTAAATAACAACGAATCTTTTTTTCGCAGCAATCCATTTGATATGCTAAGGTCCGATTATCCTGTTATCCTTCATGAAAAAAGTTATGTTACACACTACAAAAATGGACTTATTGCCCTTATAGCTCAATCTCGTATAACTTCCGGCAATTATGTTGAACTTATTGTTCAATCTGACCCTTCTTCTATTGCTCAAAGTTTGGCTTCCAGTGATGATGATACACTTGAAAACCGAACACTAATCAAACGGTTATATAACCTTGTAGATTGTGTTGTTACTAGTCCAAATTTAAATAATTTTATTGATGACATCATCAATGATTAATAATGTCATCAATGTATTTATCAAGCCTATCAATTTGATTTAATTCCTCAGAGAGCTTTCCCGGCTCTCTGAGGATTCTTTTTGCCATATTAAATAACCTCTGTTCCGTCTTCTGCTCCAGTTCGCGCTGTTTCGCCTTAATCCCATCTAATTCACAAATTAAAGCCCTGTACTTTTTCTTTGACAGCCACATTTTTATTCCTCCTTCAACCGAATCCAATCCTCCACATCTTTCTGCGTAAACTTCATTGGAGTGAGCTTTGCACCCCAGTATTCAGTTTCAACCGTGCAGGATTCGATTCCTTTTTCCTGCATAAATCTTAATAAGTCCTCCGGACAACCAAAGTTGCCAAATTCTGTTCTTATAAGCATTATTCTCGCCCTTTCTTCTTTTTAAGTAATCAAAGAATGTTAGTGCTGCCATATATCTCAAAACTAACGCTTGTTTGAATCTCCTATATATGTGGTATAATCAATTCATCACATATAGGAGGATTACGCACTATGGTTTCTATAATTGTCGCTATAATTTCATTGATTGGTTCTTGCATTGCTATTTACTCAAACTTTATTAAAGACCTTCTCACTTCTAAAAAGGTTGTATACAAAGAAAGGCTTGATAAATTCTATATTCCCTTTTATCAAAAATATTGTGCCGGCTTTCTTTCTGCTAATAAATTCAGCTCACTTGATTTTGAAGCACGTAGTATCTTTCTTGATTTATTCACACAAAATATTCATTTAATGGATGCCCATTCACAATCGCTTTATTCCGAATTCTATCTTGCTTTTTTGAATTTACTTGAAGCTGAAGATGAAAATCCCGATTTCAATATGGATATTTGTTGTGATGAATTAGATAATGTCTTTAATGAACTATGTACTTTTACTTTCAATGAGTACAAACGTATATTAAAGCAATGCCATCTGCCAGTACCTTTGATATAGCAAAAGCTCTATCATTGTCATGTATACAGGAATCTATTGCATATATATTCAGCAATAGAACTGCAAGAACAACTACACAATCAATCACTTTTCTTCCTCCTTCAGCTTTATCCAATCCGCAACCTCTTTTTGCGTAAACCTCATTGGAGCGAGCTTTGCGCCCCAGTATTCAGTTTCTACTGTGCAGGATTCAATATTTTCTTCCTGCATATACCGGAGTAAATCCTCCGGACAACCAAAATTACCAAATTCTGTTCTTATAAGCATTGTTCTCACCCTTTCTTTTCTGCATAACTTTAATATTAAAAATTTTTACGAGCGTTTATATAACTTAAAGTTATCTTTTAGGTAAAAAAATACAATCTTTCGGAGCTCCATACAATTCACACATCATATTAAACTGTGCCGGCTTTGGAATAACTTTCCCTTTTTCCCAATTTACAATAGTCTGCTTATTTATGTGCATTTGCCGGTCGAACTGGTTCTGCCACTTGTGGATGGCGGGCATGCATTTGCTTCGCTACATCTTTTTGAGTATACCCTGCATTAATTCTTGCTGCTGTTAATGATATTTTAAAATCGCTCATATCGTTCTCCTTTCATTTGATGATGTTATCATAATATAACTTAAAGTTATTGTCAACACCAAAAGTTATATTTTTTTTATTTTCGTGTTGATTTCTTATAACTTTTTAGTTATACTTTACTCAAACAAGGAGGTTCGATATGTCTGAACAGGAATTAAATAAAATTATTGCAAAAAATATCTCTTATTATTTAGAATCAAGTGGAAAAACCCAACTGGATTTAGCTACATATATGGGGGTTTCTCAGGCTTCTGTTTCTAATTGGTGTAAAGGAATTAAGATTCCTCGCATGGATAAGATTGATAAGATTTGCAGTTTTTTTCATATTTTACGTTCCGATTTAATGGAAGACCACTTCATTAATTCACAAAATACCGAATACTACCTTGATGACGATGCAAAAGACATGGCACAGTTCCTGTATGAAAATCCTGATTATAAGGTATTGTTCGACGCTTCTCGCAAAGTCAAAAAAGAAGACATTGAGTTTGTTAAGCAGATGCTCGACCGATTTAATCAGCAGTAACGCACAAAGGAGGGGATAATAACGGATTCTAACGTCATCTATGCAGATATGCCAACTACTATAAAGGCATATACTGTCAACAACAACGATGATTCTTATACCATCGTTCTAAATTCCCGGCTAAGCCGGGAACAACACTTAAGGTCATATCATCACGAAATGTTACATATTGAGCGCGGGGATTATGAAAAACATGGTGATATTGATATTATCGAAATTAATACGCACACATTAAATTAATACAAGAGAGGTATATTATATGAGTTTTTATGATGATATTAAAAATTTTTCACAGCGAATTGTAACTTTAAAGGATTCCATTCAAACAGAAGAAGCTACTAAAATGTCACTTATTGTTCCTTTTTTTCAATTATTAGGATATGATGTCTTCAATCCGGCTGAATTTTGTCCTGAGTATACCGCTGATGTCGGAATTAAAAAAGGAGAAAAAGTTGATTATGCTATCATAGTAAACAATGAGCCATCTATACTAATCGAATGTAAATGGTGTGGCGATTCCTTAGATAAACATGGTTCTCAACTTTTTCGATACTTCGGAACATCTCCTGCCAAATTTGGAATTTTAACCAATGGTGTTCTTTACCGCTTTTACACTGACCTTGATGAATCAAATAAAATGGATTTAACTCCGTTTCTTGAGATTAATCTTCTTGACTTGAAAGAACCCCTTGTAAACGAATTGAGAAAGTTTGCCAAAGAAAATTTTGACAAGGACAGCATATTTAGTACAGCTTCTGAACTTAAATACTCTAACTTAATTAAAGATTATCTCAAAAAACTGCTGGATGAGCCGTCTGATGACTACGTTCGTTTTATATTAAATGAAATATATGACGGTCAAAAGAATCAGAAAATCCTTGATAAATTCAAACCTATTATTAAAAAAGCCAACACTGCTTTTATCAATGATATCGTTAATCAAAAAATATCTTCCGCTTTAGCGAGCGAAGAAAACGAGGATACTCCAGAACCTGTCACCGAACCTGTTAAAGAAAGTAAAATTGTTACAACTGAGGAAGAAATTGAAGCTTTTTACATTATTAGAGGTATGCTGGTCGGTGCTGTGGATATTAGTGATATTGTATACAGAGATACTGAAAGTTATTTTGGCATTCTCTTTCAAAACAACAACCGGAAGCCTATTTGCAGACTGATTCTTGATAAAAAGAAAATGCAAATATTAATTCCTGATGAAAAGAAGTCATTTACTCGTCATTATATTGATTCATTAAATGATTTGTATGATTACAAAGAGCAACTTTTGAATGTTATCAAAATATATAGTGAAGATTAAGTAACAACCTCTGTTAACAGCCCCGGTTTTGGTGGCGGTAACCGTATTTAGGCAACAATGGTTTTTGAAAGGATTTAACTGTAAATTTCAATAACACATAATAAAATTGAAATTAAATTATGTAAATGGAATACTTGACAAGATTTTTGGATATGATATAATGTCACTGTTAGTGAATGACTGCTGGGCGGTCGCAAAGAGTCTTGGAATTTATTCCAAGGCTCTTTTTGCATATATAAGGAGTAACCTATGAAAAATATTGAATACACAACTGTAGAACAGCAGATTGAGAAACTTTTATCTCAAAACCTAACAATTAATGATATAGAATTTGCAAAACATAACCTCGCATTATATGGGTATTCTAATCTTATCAAAAGTTACCGTGAGCCCTATATAATCAGAGCTAACGACCAAATCTCTTATCGAGAAGGCGTGTCCTTTGAACAAATTCGTTCTCTCTATCTTCTTGATAAAAATTTACGTAATTCTGTAATGGCAGCTATGCAGGATTTAGAAGAACACATCAAAGAAACGGCTGCCAGCACTGTTTCTGAATCTTTCGGTACAGCAGAAAGTAATTATTTAAAATATAAAAATTATCGAAATGTTAAAAAGCGAAAAAAACGCTTTCAACTTCCCGCTATTTTAGATACTTTAAAAAATACATTGAACACTGATAAAAACCCGATTCATCACTATTCAGAAAAATACGATAACGTTCCGCCTTGGATATTATTCAAAAGCATCTACTTCAGCACTATAGTAAATTTTATTGATTTATTCAAAAAAGATGAATTAACAAAAATGGTGGATAAACTTTATGATAAGAGTAATTTGAAGTTATCAGATGATGTACTTCCCACTCTTATGATGGATACCTTATATATCTGTTTAGATTATAGAAATACCGCTGCACATGGCGGAAGGATATATAATCACAAAAGCAAATATAAACTAAAAACCGATACTATTTTTGACTCAAACAAGCACGTACCGGCTTCTGGTTTCAGTCAGCTATTATTTTTGCTTAGTTTATTTGAATACCAAGCACCATTTAATCAATTACATAATGCTTTAGAAAAAGAAATTACAAGGCACTGTAATTCCTTTCCTCAAGATGTCACCTATCTGGGACAAATATTAAATATTAACATTGTACCTACTTATGTTGTATATACTTCCAAAAACAGTAAGAAGTATCATTCTAATCCACATTGCAGTGGTATCAAAAATGTTAAAAAAATGGAACTGGACAAAGCCAAACAATTAGGTTTTGTCCCATGCAAACGTTGTAACTAAAATAAAAGCTCCTGTGCTACCAACACAAGAGCTTTTACGGATACTTACTCAAGCAGTGCCTGATATAATATACCCCTAACCAACTTATATTATATCATTCCCGGCACCGCTTTTGCAAGTAGGTGTTATTTTTATACCCAAATATGAATAGAATGGAGTGATATACTATGAAAAAGACCTTAAATGAAATGAAAAATGCCTGCGCTTATATCCGTGTATCGACCGATAAGCAGGAAGAACTCTCCCCAGATGCACAAAAGCGGCTGCTACTGGACTACGCAAAAAACAACCACATAATGATTCTGCCGGAACACATTTTTATTGAAAACGGCATTTCCGGTAAGAAAGCTGACAAACGCCCACAATTTATGCAGATGATCGGTATGGCAAAATCCAAAGAACACCCATTTGATGTGATTCTCGTGTGGAAATTCAGCCGTTTTGCCCGCAATCAAGAGGAGTCGATTGTTTATAAGTCTTTGCTTAAAAAATGCGGTGTTGAGGTTGTGAGCGTGTCAGAGCCATTGGTTGACGGTCCTTTTGGCTCTTTAATCGAGCGAATAATTGAATGGATGGATGAATACTATTCGATTCGTTTATCCGATGAAGTCATGCGTGGTATGAAAGAAAAGGCTCTGCGTGGCGGCTATCAGTCTGCTATGCCGCTTGGCTACCGCATGAACCGGGAAACAAAGATACCGGAAATTTATGAGCCGGAAGCTGTAATCGTCCGCAAGATTTACGATGAATACTCCGGTAACGGAAAAAGCTATCTTGAGATTGCAAGAGAACTCAACACCCTGGGCTACAAGACACGGCGCGGCGCCAATTATGAAGAACGTACCGTAAAATATATCCTGCAAAATCCATTTTACACCGGCATGGTGCGCTGGAACCGTCAAAACCACAATGAACACACCATAAAAGATGAATCTGAATGGATTATTTCGAAGGGACAGCATGAAGCGATTATCTCGCAGGAAGCATTTGACCTTGTACAGGAGCAGATTATAAAGAGAAGCCGGCCGTACAAGGCGCACAGCGCCGGAGCTATTAAACACTGGCTAAGCGGCATGGTAAAATGCTCGTCCTGTGGTTCTTCCTTAAACGGTTCTGTCCTCTCCGCCGGTGGCAAAGTAACTTCTTTCCAGTGTGGCAATTACAGCCGCGGAAGCTGTATGACAAGTCATTTTATCAAGGCTGAAAAACTGGAGCAGGCGGTGTATGCCGCATTTGAACAGGTTATCAAGACCAATGAGTTTTCATATGAGGTCCGCACACCGCAGAATGAAGCGGATGACAGTCTGCTCTTAAACCGACAGCTTGAAAAGCTTGACGATAAAGAAAAACGCATTAAGCAGGCTTACCGTGATGGAATTGATACACTGGAAGAATATAAGGAAAATAAGAAGCTGCTCGCCGATGAGCGGCAACGGATTGAAGAACAGCTCTCTGCTCTGACCGATAGTGAACCGGAACGCAAAGAACAGCTTGCACAAAATATCCGAAGCATTTACGATATTATCAAGAACGAAACTCTTGATAAACGCACCCGCGCCAATGCCCTGCGCAGTGTTGTAAATGTTATGGTGTATGATAAGGCGGAGGATTCGTTGAGCGTGGAATTTTACATATGATTTTTTACTATATCAAAATGAAGTACAGTCCTCCGTATTGACTGATAATCATTGCCGCAAGTGCCGGATTGGGATTCTTAATATGAATCGGAAACTGTAATCTTTTTTCATAATTCCACATCGTTTAACCCTCCATTTCCCACGGCATTGGTGTTGCAACCCAGTTCCAATAGTTTTCATTTGTTACATGATAAAAACTTAAAGGACCCACATTTTCATTGTAAAGCCGCACTGCTTCTGCGTACTGATGCTTCATATCGGCATAAAATGCCAGTGCTTCACCGTCATCGGGATGGGTATCCAAATACAGCGCCGTTTCCACCATAACAAATCCCAGCTCATACACATCTGCGATATAACGGCTTTTGTTACACTGCTGATTCTGTACAGACTGCAGTCTTCTTTCTGACATTCTGTTTTCCGGCACCAGACGCATATTCTCCTGGCATCCCTGCATTGGCAGACGATGCTCCATTCTGTTTGGCATTCTCATTTCTCTTCCCATTCTGTCAGTACACGGACAGTTTTCTCCTGCCCTTCTACCGGCAGAATTTTTACTGCCTGCCTGCTCCGGCCGGATTCCCTGACAGCCGCAGGAATCCCCTCTACCTGGCATATATGGATTTCTCATATCCTTCACGTTTGCCATGCTCCTCTCTTTATACGCGGCATACTGTTTCACAGAGTCCGCAATGCCGCTGTTTGCCTGCACTCTGCATTTTAACCGGCTTTCTGCCCGTTAACGGCTTCTGTCGCATCTGCAGCCGACAAACGGCTTATTTAATATTGGAAACAATGTTCCGTATTTTAATGCTCTGCATGGTTCATACACCTCGCCCCAGTGCTGCCATGGCACATATGTCATGCCCACAACCTGCGGCGGATTTTTTTTATTCATACAATCCATACTTACTCCATATAATTTATTTAATACTATTATATGATTTCACACAAAAAGAGTTCTTCCCCTCTTTTGCCCCGCCACACTAAAAGCCTGCCAGTCTTTCCTCGTCTACTTGCCTGATCTACATACATGGGTTACGGTTGCCTTTTGGACTTTTCTGTCCGTCATACTTAGAAACGTGCGCCGCCAGGCGCACCCATCAAAAAAAGCCCCGGCATTATCCGGAGCTTTTTTATCTATTTTTTATTACCACGACATCACTTCATATCCGTCATTGGTTACAAGTACCATAATTTCCCACTGTGCTGACGGCTTTTCATCATCCGTATAGATTGTCCAGCCATTCTGTTCATCAATGTAAATCTCACTTGTTCCCATATTAATCATCGGTTCAATTGTAAATACCATGCCCGGTGCCATCACCATTCCAGTGCCTTTTTTTATCACATAGCTGACATATGGGGCTTCGTGGAATTCCAGTCCGATACCATGACCACCGACCTGACGGACAACAGAATATCCGTTTTCCTTTGCATGGTCCTGAATCGCCTGTGCCACATCGCCTAAATGTCCCCATGGTTTTACCTGCTGTAAGCCCAGCTCCACACACTCTTTTGCCACACGCACGAGCTTCTGGTTTTCTTCGGAAACATTTCCAATACAGAACATCCGGGATGAATCTGAAAAATATCCATTATAAATGGTTGAGCAGTCCACATTGACAATATCGCCGTCAATTAACTGTACATTATTGGAAGGAATTCCATGGCACACCTGTTCATTAATGGAAGTACATACGCTCTTTGGAAACCCTTCGTAATTTAACGGTGCCGGAATACCCCCCATTGCCGTTGTCTTCTGATAAACCATCTGATCGATTTCTTCTGTCGTCATACCTGCACAAATGTGTTCTGCCACATAATCAAGTACTGCAATATTAATCTTGCTGCTTTCACGCATTCCCTGTAACTGTGCTTCATTTTTAATAATTTCCCGCGGTGGAACCTTATGAAATTTTCTTCTGTACATTTCAATTTTTTTATCAAAATCCATGTGGCATTCACCGTATAACTTTCCACTCTTGCACCAGCATGGCTGGTCCTTTGTCAGCTTTTTCAATTGTTTTCCTCTTTTCTTTTTATTTTTCTTTTCTGCTTTTCTAAAATCCGTTTCTGCTGTAATGCCTCCACAATTGCCGGGAAAAACTGCTTCTTTCTGGATACGACACCCTGCAGCTTTACACAAGCATCCTTTACTTCTACGCCAAACGCCTGATAAATCACAGCATTGGCATTGTTACCCGCACAAAGTACCTCAGAGGATTCCGATACAATATCAGTGAGCAGAAAATAAACAATTCCCGCACTGTTATCCTGTACAACGCCCTGTATAAATTCTGCCAGACGCGGTTTTACTTTTTCTAACTCCTCCGCACTCATAGAATTAATCTGTCCGACACCAATTGCAACATTGTTAACGGAAAACTTTTTATAATCCTGATAAAAAATTTCTTTTGCAGATTTACCGGATAAATTGCTTCCGGCACGGAACATTTCCCGCCCAAATGTTTCAATATCCAGCTCTGCCTTTTTTGCCAGCTGCATGCACGCTGCCACGTCATCCGACGTACACGTCGGTGATTTAAAAATCAATGTATCGGAAATGATTGCCGAACACAGCAGCGCCGCTGTATTTTTATCAATATCCGCCTGATTTTCCTGATACATATGATAAATAATCGTTGCCGTACTGCCAAGCGGCTGATTTCTAAAAAATACCGGTGATACCGTCTGAATTGCCCCCAGCCGGTGATGGTCGATAATTTCAAGAATTTCCGCTGTTTCAACGCCATTGACTGCCTGACCCCTTTCGTTGTGGTCAACAAGAATCAATTTTTTCTTTCCTGCTCCCAGTAAATTTCTTCTGGAAATCATCCCCACATAATTGCCCTCTGTATCCTCGACCGGAAAATCCCGGTGGCGAAGCTTTGCCATAACCGTCTGGATATCTTCAATAAAATCTTCGGTTTGAAATTTGACAATTCCTTCTTTTTCTTTCATCAGAAAACGTATCGGCATACTCTGGTTAATCAGTCTTGCTACCGTATATGTATCAAATTTAGTTGTAATTAACAGACAGTTGTGTTCCTTTGCCACTTTTGTGATGGTCTTTGATACCTGTGCGCCTTCACAAATAATCAGGCATCCTGCTTCCATTTCAATTGCGCACAGCTGTGCCTCATAGCGGTTTCCCAGAATAACAATATCCCCTGTCCCGATATAATTTTCCATCATATCCGGGTTGGCCGCCGCAATCACAACTTTTCCTTCTCTAAAAATACCGTCTGCTTCCCCTGCAACAACCGTTCCTTCCAATGTATCCACAATATTCTGATACCGTGTCTGGGCTGTTGCAAGGATGGTGCTGTCATAAACCTGAAAATACGATTTTGCTATATCTCCAATCGTAATCAGTCCTTCCAGCACATTTTCTTTTGTTACCGGAAGTGTCACGACATTCTGCCCTTTCATCAGGGTCCACGCCGTTTTTACTGAAATCTCTTTAGAAACACCCGGTGTTTTTCGAATCTGGATATCCCGTACCTGTGGTCTGACATCCTTCATATATTCCGGCGGCTGTATCCCCAGTTTATCCATCACATACTGTGTTTCTTCATTCAGATGTCCTGCACGTTTAGCCACATAATGCTGTCCTGTTATTTTTTCTTTTAATCTTGCATAACAAATTGCTGAGCATACAGAATCTGTATCCGGATTTTTATGTCCAATCACATAAACTGTTTCCTTTCCTTCCATATCCACCTCTCCACTTAAAAAACTGTTATAGCTGTACCGTTTCTACCTAACATACATACTATAACAGTTCTTTATGGTTTTCAACCGTTTTGTCTTTATTTTGTCTGTTTTATCTGCCTGTAAGCACGCTGCACTAATTTGTGAAAACAACAATCTTGGTCTTGTCTGTTTCTCCCAGACGTGCCAGCAGTTTTTGAAGATTCTCAACCGCTCTCTTATAAACATAAAATGCATCATATGTCTGCTGGAAGTAATCCATCGCACCCTGAATATCCTCGCGGTCTCTTGCTTCCCATGAAAGTGTTGCATATTTATGGATATTATTATGCATTTCAATAACTTCTTTAAATTCTGCACTGCCTGTAATCTGCGGATTGGTCTGTGCCGCAATCCATTTACCGATTTTACAGGTCTTCGGATTATTCAGCTGTTCTTTTCTTAACCGCTCAAAATCAACGGCATTGTTATAAACTCTCCACATCAGGATAAAGTGGTCATTAATAAATACATCCAGCCAGTCCTGCTGTGTAATCTCAGCAAATCCACGTACCATATCACTTCTTGTTGTATCAATGTAACGTCCTATTTTATAGACATGCGTTCCCATTTCCGTACAGTCATCAGAAAGTTCTTTATAACTCTTGGAAATGCTTTCAATCTGCCTTGTAAAGTCTTTTGTTACGTCTGTCTGTGTATCAATATCCTCAAAAGCATTGTCAACACGATCCTTAATCTGATTCATCTGCTGATTCATCTGTCGGATTGATTCCAACGATTGTTCTACCTTTTCATTGCCCTCTGCAAGCTTGGAGGTTGTTTCATTCATGGAAAGTGCCAGTTCCCCGATATCCGTACGCAGTTCTGTCACATATTTAACAATGTCTTCTGCAGATTCCGCAGTATTGCCGGATAACTGTCTTACCTGATCAGCAACGACTGCAAAGCCCTTTCCTGCTTCTCCTGCTCTTGCAGCTTCAATCGATGCATTTAACGCCAGCAGATTACTCTGGCTTGCAACCTTCTTTACCACATCGACAATTTCACCGATTTTATCAATCTTGCCCTGAAATTCCTGTACCTGTTCATTGATTGCCTGAATCTTTTCAGAAGACTCATTGACAACCTGTATGCTGTTGTTCATATTTTCCGTACTACTGTCAGCGGTTGCAATGACATCATGTGTATTCTCACGGATATGTGACATTGCTTCCGAAATATTGTTAATAGATGTTTCCATGTCACGGCTTGCATTTTCCATATCCCGAATGGATTCTGTCTGGGACTGAACCTGATCTAATGTCTTTTTTACATAAGAGTTATCACCGATTGAACCCATTGCCTGATTCAGACGCATTACAAAATTGTTATTGGAACGCTTATATGCGTGTATCAGTTCATTAAACTTTTCTCCATATGCCGGATTCTGGAATGCGCTTGTATCAATATCCTCATAATTACCGCCAATCACACCATCCATTGCCTGCATAAGCAACTGCAAGTCCTTTTCTTCTGAATAACCATTTGCTGTCTTTTTTCCAAACATATCTATTACCTCTCTGATTTGCTGTTATCTTAGTCGTATTTTATCACATAATAACAAAAAAGAATACTTATTTTTGCTTATTTTTTGCATATATTACAAAATCTTTTTCCGAATCCAGCGCAATTTCTTCCAGTTCCACAATGCTCCCAGTTTATTGTAAACCCAGTACCCTGCATTTGCCGCCTTTTGCAGCAGAAAATTTGTTTCCTCTTCCATTTCTTTTAAAACACTGCCGCCCTGTGCCTGCACCCATCCTTCTTTAATTGCCCGGATTAAATCATTGTTGTTTGCAATTTTTTGTGTGAATTCTGTATATGCTGCCCCGACTACGCG
>ERZ791843.973-NODE-973-length-13632-cov-13.1316_pt1 | contig 13632 bp, 13 predicted proteins | sample MGYA00510290_ERZ791843 | MGnify/ENA primary metagenome ERZ791843 (study PRJEB30046, sample SAMN00715254) | human gut metagenome | study: EMG produced TPA metagenomics assembly of the A metagenome-wide association study of gut microbiota in type 2... | reverse complement strand
ATGGTGAGCAGACCATGACCGCATGGATCTACACCCCCCAGTCTGCCGACGGCATCACCTTTGCTGCCGATGGCAAAGCAACTGTTACGGTGGAACAGTTTGAGCTGAATCTGTAACCTGATATTCCTTTCATTTCTCCTTCATTGAATACAGCCCCGCTTTGGCTTCTCCTTCGCCAAAGCGGGGCTGTGTTTGTTATGTCATCAATCTTCCAGTCTGCCGTGGTCACAACCAAGGGAGAGATAATGCTCAATCTCCCCACCCAGCACAAGCCGGGCATACTCCAAGGGCTTGTTGTAGAGCAGCCAGCTCAGCTCTGCCCGCTGTGCCGGGGTGTTGCCGTATTCGTCCTCCACGTTTGGCGTATGGCGCAATTTTCGCTGGAAATCCATCAAAAGAAAAAACCTGAAACTTCTCGGTACATCAAGAAGTTTCAGGCTTTGTTTCGCTTAAATTGGAGCTTGTCGGGGCAAGGCCCCTCCATCTTGCTGGCGCAAGACCGCTCGGCCGCTTAAAAGCCCCACTGGGGCTTTCATTGCTGCGCAAACGCGGAATTTACTGGTCAATCGGCTTCATCGTGGGGAACAGCAGCACATCGCGGATGGAGGCGCTGTCGGTGAGCAGCATCACCAGACGGTCCACGCCGAAGCCCAGACCGCCCGTGGGGGGCAGGCCATACTCCAGTGCGTTCACGTAGTCGTAGTCCACCTGTGCCTTGCAGTCGGGCTCGATGGCCTTGCGCTCGGCTACCTGACGCTCGAAGCGGCCCTTCTGGTCGATGGGGTCGTTCAGCTCGCTGAAAGCGTTGCCGTACTCGGTGCAGTCGATGAAATACTCAAAGCGCTCGGTGAAGGCGGGGTCGTCCGGCTTGCGCTTTGCCAGCGGGCTGATCTCTACGGGGTAGTCGTAGATGAAGGTGGGCTGGATGAGTTTGTCCTCCACGAAGGCATCGAAGAACTCAGCCAGAATGGAACCCTTGGTGGGCACCTCGGGCAGCTCCACGTGGTGCTCCTTGGCGGCGGCGATGGCATCCTCGTCGGACTTCCAGTCGTTGAAGTCCACGCCGGAATACTTCTTCACGGCTTCCACCATGGTCAGGCGCTCCCAGTGGCCCATGTCGATCTGCTTGCCCTGATAGGGGATGACCATGCTGCCGCAGATCTTCTGGGCAAGGCGCTTGTACAGCTCCTCCACCAGATCCATCATGCCGTGGAAGTCGGTGAAGGCCTGATACAGCTCGATGCTGGTGAACTCCGGGTTGTGCTTGGGGTCCATGCCCTCGTTGCGGAAGATGCGGCCCACCTCGTACACGCGGTCCATGCCGCCCACGATCAGGCGCTTGAGGTACAGCTCGGTCTCGATGCGCAGCACCATGTCCATGTTCAGGCTGTTGTGATGGGTGTAGAAGGGGCGGGCAGAGGCACCGATCTCGAAGGGGGTCAGGATGGGGGTGTCCACCTCCAGGAAGCCCTTCTCGTCCAGATAGGCGCGGATCTCCTTCAGGATCTGGCTGCGCTTCACGAAGGTGTCCTTCACCTCGGGGTTTGCGATCAGGTCCACGTAGCGCTGACGGTAACGCATCTCGGTGTCGGTCAGGCCGTGGAACTTCTCGGGCAGGGGACGCAGGCTCTTGGCCAGCAGGGTCAGCTCGGTGGCGCGCACGCTCAGCTCGCCGGTCTTGGTGCGGAACACCTCGCCCTTCACGCCGATGATATCGCCCACGTCCAGCTTCTTGAAGGCGGCGTAAGGCTCTTCGCCCAGCTCATCGCGGCGGACGTACAGCTGAATGTCGCCCTTATCGTCCCGCAGGTGGGCAAAGCTTGCCTTGCCCATTACGCGCTTGGACATCATACGGCCAGCCAGCGCCACGGTCTTGCCGCTGTCGGTCTCATTGGGCAGGTCGGCAAACTCGGCCTTCAGATCGGCAGAGTAGGCATCCTGCGGGTACTTGGTCAGGGTGAAGGGGTCGTGGCCTGCAGCCTGCAGGTCGGCCAGCTTCTGGCGGCGCACCTGCACCTGCTCACTCTCGGACAGGCCCTGCGCCGGGTTCTTCTTTTGTTCTTCCATGGTTTCTCCTATTCGTTTGGCCTGCTCAGCCTGCAGCGTGGGTAATGTTCAGCACGGTGTACTCCACGGTGTGGCCGGTGGGCAGCAGCACTTCGGCCTTGTCGCCCACAGCCTTGCCCAGCAGAGCGTGGCCCACGGGGCTTTCGTCGCTGATCTTGCCGTTCAGGGGGTCGGCTTCGGTGCGGCCCACAATGTCGTACTCCTCGTTCTCGTCCTCGCCGGTCATGAGGATGGTGACGTGGGTGCCCACAGAGACATTGTCCACGCTCAGCTCGCTCTCATCAATGATGACGGCGTTCTTGATCATTTGCTCCAGTTCGGTGATGCGGTTCTCCACCAGACCCTGCGTATTCTTGGCCTCGTCGTACTCGCTGTTCTCGGAAAGGTCGCCGTGGCTGCGTGCTTCCTTGATCTCTTCGGCCAGCTCCTTGCGGCGCACCGTTTTGAGGTATTCCAGCTCCTCCTGCATTGCCTTCAGACCGGCAGCGGACATCTTGATCTCTTGTGCCATGTTGAGAATCTCTCCTTGTCTCTATTTGTGCTGTGCAGCCGCAAAGCCGCACAAGAATGCCATTTTGACTACATTATTATAATAGCAGGCGGCTGCTTTGTCAACAAAAAAGGCGGCGGTAGGGCAGAAAAATGTGTCGGCTGGAGCAAATAACGGAACAGCCCGCTCTTCAAAAAAGGAGAACGGGCTGTTTTGATTCCATTGGGTGTTACTTGGCAGACGGTTTCATCTGCTGTGCCTTTTTCCACGCGCGAATGGCTTTTACGGTGGAGACCGGCACATGGGGGTCGAATTTGTCCGGATGCTCACTGCTGCGCAGCGTCATCAGCTCGTTTTCAATTGCCCACTGTGCAGCCTGCTGTGCATCGGTGTCGTCGGTGTCGATATCGGTATAAGCGGCTTCGGCAGCAGGAGCAGGCTGTCCGGCATCTTTCCAGAGCACTTCGGCCAGTTCGATGCGGGTTTCCGGGATGGCGGTACCCTTGGGCAGATGATGGATCAGCCACATCTCGGTGCCCAGCTGATGCAGCCCGCCCACCAGCAGTGCACCGCCGATGATCGTTACCGCAGTGCTGATGGCAGGGCCAACAGAGGCGTCGACAGGGGTGTCGTCGATCGTGGGAGCGCTGGAGCGGTACTGTGCAGTCAGTGTGATGTCCTGAGCGGGCATGAGGAAAGATGTTTTGCTTGCAGTCAGATCAAAGCCTGTGCTGGTCAAATCAGACAGAGCACTGGCAGGGGAGACCACCCACCGCTCAAACTCCATGCCGTCCTGAGCCGGAGCGGCAGACAGAGTAACCTTCAGTCCGTCTTGGATCTGTGTTGGAGAGGGCAGTGCAGTAACGCCGCCGTCGATGGATGCTGTGCCGGATACGACATTCACGAAGTAGCCGGTTCGCTCAACAAGTTCCTGATAGCCGGTTTCATCTCCATTATCGTGGAACACAGCAACAGTACCGGCATTATTGCTGTGTAGTTTCAACTTCTTTTGGCTGTCAGCATTGCCGGTTGTTGTAATAGGGCGGGGAAGTTTAAGATCGCTGTCCATAACCAGAACAGTTGCTTCATCTTTGTAGTCATCGGCAATGGTGATCAACTGATCTTCTTCCATACAGATATCATTGGTATTATTCTCGAAATGCACATCTTTACCAATGAAAACAGAGTTCGGGTTTGATTGTACTTTAACGCCATAGAGGCTGTTGCTGATTGTTCCGCCGGTGATATTAACGGTTGCGTTGGGAGCGCTGCGGATAGCAGCAGATTTTTGGGACCTTACGGTTCCACTTTTGAAATTGAACGTTGCGCCAGATACGACTGCAATCGTAACATACGTTCCTTGCATGCCTTCCAGCAGAATATTTTTTCCGTTTTGTTCTTCAATCGTTGTGTTGTCTCCAGTATCAAGCGCACGGCCACCTACCAGATTCTTAATAGTACCGCCATGGATATACACTTGCTTATCGTGGTTCAGATTGATAGTGGGAGAACGGAACGACTCGTTTATGAATGTTCCATCGTTGATTTCAATCTCTTGACTGGAATTTCCGAGAATAACACTGCGTGAATCTGAATGAAAATACCCATCATTGATTGTTAAAACGCTGTTGGAACGCGTGTCAATGACGTAGCTGGTGGATGTTGTATAGCGTCCACTGCCGTTGATTTCTACCGTACCATTATTGCATACGATAGATGATGAATTGCTATTGAACTGACCGTCATTGATCACGGCCTTTGCGCCGGAGGATACTGTGATCAGGGGATGGGGTTTTGAAACAGCATCAGAATAGCCAAGTAAGTGGTCAGAACCTTCAAGAACGAGAGTGCCTTGCTTTACGACAATAAAATCATTCTGATTTTGTGCGATATTGATGTTGCCCATTATACGAAGGGTGACAGTGCAATTCGGGGCGTCAATTACAAGATGCCCCTGTGCATTTTCGCAGGGCAGCAGATCATAGGTGGCAGTCTCTGTGATTCTGACCTCAGTGTCATGGGTGAGGTCGAGCTCATTACTGCCCGTCTCCGCCGCAAATGCAGAGACTGCCCCGACAGGCAGAAATGTCAGTGCCATGCTGAATGCCAGCAGCAGGCTGATAAGTCGCTTTTTCATATAAATTCCTCCTTGATACGACTTTTGCGGGCGGATCGTGTCTGCGCGGATCGTGGATAAAAAAGACTCGCCCTTCTTTATTCTACCCCCCCCCAACAAAAATCAAGTATTATCAAGGGATTCAGATAGGACCGGAAAGACGCCTAAAAATGGCGGAGATTTTTAGAGAACCAGAGAAAAAATGACAACAAAAAGCCCCGCTGACAGAGGGAAAGCGGAGCAGGGCATCATGGAAGCCAAGAGCGCAGACACCTTTAAGCCCGAAGGCTGGACACCGAAGTTCAACGTGATCGAAACTTGGAACAAGGCATTCCCCAAGGCAGCGTAAATTGTAAATTTTCTCGTACAAAAGACGGTGCTTTTTGCGTGCCAGCAGACAGGTCTCCCTTCATTCACGCATTTTTTAGGGCGATTCACGCAGGTTTGCTTCCAAAATCCGGTAAAGTGTGAGATAATCAAGGTACTGTAATACATACCCCCCCCCGTAAAAATACGAGGGGAAAAAGGAGGCAATCTGCATGAAACTACGCAAGCTTGCAAGACAGCTGGCCGCAGCGGCGGTGGCAGGGGCCATGGCCCTGAGCCTTTGCATGCCCGCGCTGGCCGAAACGTGGAACATCAGCAATGGCAGTCATGGCTTCAGCAAGGTCTATTCCGTCCGCGTGGCGGCCAGCTCAGGCGGGCGCACCGTGGAGCTGTTTGGCGGAGGGAGCTCTTTGAGTCAAACGGAGACCGACGAGACCATCCTCTCCGGAAGCGGTGCCACCTACACCAGCCTGAACGGGCACAGTGCGCCGGTGAGCGTGGCGCTGAACGAGTTGGACATCATGTTGGAGGATATTTCCGGCAGCGGTGCCTGCATCCGCACCTACGGTGACGCGTCGGTGGACCTGCGCGGCAAAAACATTCTCACCATCCCGCGTAATTACGGCATCTACTCGGATGACGGCAGCCTTACCCTTGGCGGCACCGGCACGCTGAACATCCGCAGCGGCCACGGCATCCGGATGGGTGACAGCTTTACCCTGAACAGCGGCATCGTGGACATCGCCGAAACCGAAACGTCCATGAAGGCCCTGCAAAGCGGCATCACGGCGGACACCATCACCCTGAACGGCGGCCGCATTCATGTCTCGATCGCGCCACCCACTTCGGATTATTACTACAACGATGCGCTTTCTGCTCGCAAAGGCATTTTCATCCGCGGCGGCAGTGTGGTAACAAAGACTGCCAACACCGTCTCCGGCGCCGATACCGTCCGGCACCGCGCCCTTTACAGCCGCGATGGCGACATCGTTATTTCCGGCGGCAGTGTGCAGGCGAAGGGCGGCGAACTCTTCGCGGGCGGCAGCATCCGCATCAGCGATGGCGAAGTGAAAGCGGACGCGCTGTGCAGCGAAAAGGGCCTGACCATTTCCGGTGGCGAAGTGACCACCAAGGGCTTCAATGTGCCGGATCCCATCGTGTTGTCCGGCGACGCAAAGGTGACCTTTGATGGCGTTCTGGGCGAAGGAGGGCTGAGCCGGTTCGACCTTTCCGGCCTGACCACCGACGGCTACCTGCGCTATAAGCCCGTTGACGGCAGCGCCATCCCGGATGGGGCCAGCTTGGACATCAACGGCAACGTTATCATTCACGGTACGCTGGAACCGCAGCCTGGCGGCGACGCGGGCAATGCTTCCGGTGACGCAGGCGGTGCCATTGCCGCCGTGGTCCTTGGCAGCGCAGCCGTGTGGGGCGGCTACGAGGTGGTGACGCGGGTGATCCTGAATGAACTGTTGCCCGAGGGTGCAGCCATCCCCGCAAACCGCGGCCAGCTGGCATTGCTGGTATGGAACAATGCAGGCAGGCCCGAACCCGCCGCACAGCCCGCGTTTGCGGATGTGGCCGACGCTGACATGGCAAAGGCTGCACAGTGGTGCGCGGAGCAGGGCATCATGGAGGCCAAGAGCGCAGACACCTTCAAGCCCGAAGGCTGGACACCGAAGTTCAACGTGATCGAAACCTGGAATAAGGCATTCCCCAAGCACTAAAACACGAAGCCCCCGGTATTCGCAGTACCGGGGGCTTTTTGTTGTATTGGGTCAAAGCTTGTGTTATACTGGTGGCGCTGCCCTTCTCCATTCTGGCAACAGAGAGACTATGCTTTGTAAACTCAATCCGCTCGGATTGCGGCTCCCTGCGTCTGCTTCGTGCCTTGGGCGGCACTCGCATCCTGCAGGCCGCGGCTCCAACAACTCCTCCCTGTTTCCGCCACTGGCGGCGGTCGTCGTCGTTGCAAGTAACCGCCTATTACCTGTGCAAGTGGCTTAACGACCACCACAAGGGCAAGTAAGCACAAGGCCCCCTCGGAGTTGCCGCTCCGAGGGGGCTGTTTTTGTGAGTCACTGACAAGTCCTGATTGTCACTCGCCTACCTCTAGTATATGCAATCCCGCGCAAAAGTCAAGCGGGCAGATAAAAATTAACAATTTGCCGTTGGAATGGCCCGCAAAAACCCCCGCTGACAGAGGGAAAAGTGTCAACGGGGGTCGGGGTGATGTCGTGTTTCGGTGGGAACTCCTTCAGTCAGAACCTGACGGTTCTGCCAGCTCCCTCGGTGAGGAGGGCTGTCTGCGCAGCAGACTGGGGGAGTTGACTTTTGCCGTTTAATCGTCTGCGCTCTCGTCCAGATTGCCCAGCTTCTTGGCCTGCTCCACAACGGCAGGCACCAGCATCTCGGGCAGAACCTCGTAGCGGGCAAACTCGGTGGTGAACCAGCCGCGGCCCTGCGTGGTCTGCCGGATGAAGGTGGTAAAGTTTGCAAGCTCTGCCAGCGGCACTTCAGCGATGATGGTCTGCAGGCCGTCCTCGTCCGGCTCCATGCCCAGCACGCGGCCGCGGCGCTTGGTCACATCGCCCATGATATCGCCGGTGTTGTCGTTTGGCACATGAGCCTTCAGGGTGTGGATGGGTTCCAGAATGACCGGGCCGGCCTCCGGCATAGCGGCCTTGTAAGCCAGCTTTGCGGCCATAATAAAGGCCATCTCGGAGCTGTCCACCGGGTGGTAGCTGCCGTCCAGCAGGGTGGCTTTCAGGCCCACCACGGGGTAGCCTGCCAGCACGCCCTTTTCGGCGGCAAGGCGCACGCCCTTTTCAACAGCCGGGAAGAAGTTCTTGGGCACGCTGCCGCCGAACACCTTCTCCTCAAACACGACCTGTTCGCTGTCGCAGGGCTCGAAGTTGATGATAACATCACCGAACTGGCCGTGACCGCCGGTCTGCTTCTTATGACGGCCCTGCTTCTGGCAGGCCTTGCGGATGGACTCGCGGTAAGCGATACGCGGAGCCTCGAGGCCGATCTCCACGCCGAACTTATTCTTCAGCTTGGCCTTGACCACGTCGAGGTGCTGCTCGCCCAGACCGCCGATGATCTGCTGATGGGTCTCGGCGTTGTTGAGGTAGCTCAGGGTGGGGTCTTCTTCCATCAGACGGGCCAAAGCGCTGCTGATCTTGCCCTCGTCGCCCTTCTTGGCGACGGTGACAGCCATGAACAGGCTGGGCTTCGGGAAGACGGGTGCGGGAAGCTTGACCACGCGGGAAGCGTCGCAGAGGGTGTCGCCGGTCTTTGCGCTGACCAGCTTTGCCACAGCGCCGATGTCGCCGGCACCGATGCTCTCGGCCTCAGTCTGCTTCTTGCCCAGAACCGTGAGGGGCTTGCCCATCTTCTCGGTCTCGCCGGTGCGGGCGTTGACGAGAGAAGCGCCTGCGGTGATCTTGCCGCTGACGACGCGCAGATAGCTCAGCTTGCCCACGAAGGGGTCGGCCACCGTCTTAAAGACGTAGGCCACGGTGGGGTCAGCCTCGGAGCAGGTCAGCTCGACGGGCTCGCCGTTTGCATCCTCAGCCAGAACGCTGTTGTGCTCCGGGCTGGGCAGCAGCTTGTGCATATTGTACAGCAGCATATCCAGAGCCTGCTGGTTGACAGCGCTGCCGCAGAACACGGGGGTGATGAGGCCGTCCTTGACGCCCTTGCGCATTCCCTCAACGATCTCCTCGGTGGTGAATGCCTCGCCGCCGAAGAACTTCTCCATCAGCTCGTCGTCGGTCTCGGCGATGGCCTCGCTCATGGCCTCGATCAGGCCCTGGAAGCGGTGGCCGATGTCGGGCAGGTCCACCTGCACCTGCTTGCCGCCCTCATACTTGAAGGCCTTCTGGCTGAACAGGTTGATGTACACGGGGGTGCCGTCGTCGAGCTTCGCCGGGACGACGCAGGGGCAGACGGTGGCGCCGAACTTGATCTTCATGTCCTCGAGGATCTTGAAGTAGTTCGCGTTCTCCAGATCGCACTTGGAGACAAAGACCATGGTGGCCTTGCCGTTCTTGCGGGCCAGCTGGAAGGCCTTTTCTGCGCCGACGGTCACGCCGCTGCGGCCCGACACGCACACCAGCACGCTCTCGGCCGCCCGGATGCCCTCGTACTCGCCTGCCTCAAAGTCGAACAGGCCCGGAGCGTCGATGAGGTTGTACTTGATGCCCTCATACTCCACCGGCACGACCGATGCCGACAGGCTGGCCTTCCGCTTTGCTTCCTCGGGGTCAAAGTCCGAAATCGTGGTGCCGTCCTCGACCCGGCCCATACGCTCGGCAGCGCCCGAAAAATAGACCAATGCCTCGGTCAGCGTCGTTTTGCCGCTGCCGGCATGGCCCGCGATCAAGATATTGCGGATGTTGTTGCTTGCGTATTTCATATCGGTTTTTCCCTCATTTCCGCCGCACGGAGCATTCTCTCCGTTTTTGTGGCATATTTTACAAAGATAATACCACACTCAAAATGATTTTTAAATATTTCGTTTGAAAATTCTGACGAATCAAGCGCCAAACTTCGGGGTAAGGTTTTGTGCAAGTTGCACGGCAGTGCCAAAGTTTATTGTAAAATCCACAGCGATACGCTATAATAAAAGGCAGAATAAAGGCACAAGGAGCATACCAAAATGAAACGCACGGATTACATCAACTGGGATGAATATTTCATGGGCATTGCGCTGCTCACGGCCATGCGCTCCAAGGACCCCAACAGTCAGGTGGGCGCGTGCATCGTCAGCTCGGAAAACAAAATTCTGTCCTTGGGCTACAACGGTATGCCCATTGGCTGCAGCGACGACGAGATGCCCTGGGAGCGGGAGGGCGCACCGCTGGACACCAAGTATATGTACGTGTGCCACGCCGAGCTGAACGCCATCCTCAACAGCGCCCACAATAACCTGAAAGGTGCGCGGGTGTACGTGACGCTGTTCCCATGCAACGAGTGCACCAAGGCCATCATCCAGTCGGGCATTGCCGAGGTGGTGTACTACGGCGACAAGTACCACGACAGCGATTCCAGCGTGGCGGCGCGGTTCATGTTCAAAAAGGCCGGCGTGAAGCTGACTGCCTATCAGTCCACCGGACGGAAGGCCGAGCTGGAGTTGTGAACTTTTTTCATAGCATCTTGACTTTTGTGTGGGATTGCATATACTAAGGGTAGGAAGTTGGTTAGAACATTCCATTGTATCCACGCACAAAAAAGAGCCCTCTCAGAGTTGCAGCTCCGAGAGGGTTCTTTTTGTGCTTACTTGCCCTTGCGGTGACTCTCAAGCCACTTGCACAGGAAGTGTGCAGCTACCTGTGCTGCGACAGCCACCAGAAAATTGGTTAGAATGGTGTCCATGGTATCCACCCCCTTCTGTTGCCAGAATGGAGAAGGGCAGCACAGCCAGTATAGCATATCCGACAGGGTATTGCAATTTTTTCAGAATCCCAGTATAATATATAATATAAGTATAAATATACAATGAAATTTGCATAGAGAGGGAAATATACAATGAGTCTGAAGAACCGCAGCTTTTTGAAGCTATTGGACTACACCCCTGCCGAGATCGAAGAACTGCTGGACCTTGCCGCAGACCTGAAGGCAAAAAAGAAGGCCAGCATCCGCCACAATGACCAGCTGGCAGGCAAGAACATCGCCCTGATCTTTGAAAAGACCTCCACCCGCACCCGTTGCAGCTTCGAGGTCGCTGCCCACGATCTGGGCATGGAAGTGACCTACCTTGACCCGTCCGGCAGCCAGATCGGCAAGAAGGAGTCCATCGCCGACACTGCCCGTGTGCTGGGCCGCATGTTCGACGGCATCGAGTACCGGGGCTACGGCCAGCAGATCGTGGAAGACCTTGCCCACTACGCCGGTGTGCCGGTGTGGAACGGCCTGACCAACGAGTTCCATCCCACCCAGATCCTGGCCGACTTCCTCACCATCCGGGAGCACTTTGGCCATCTGAAGGGCATCAACTTCGTTTACTTCGGCGATGCCCGCTACAACATGGGCAACAGCCTGATGGTGGGCTGCGCCAAGATGGGCCTGAACTTCACCGCCTGTGCACCCAAGAAGTACCAGCCGGACGCTGCCCTCGTGGCCGAGTGCCAGAAGATCGCTGCCGAGACCGGTGCCACCCTCACCTTTGAGGAGGACCCCGCCAAGGCCGCCAAGGGTGCCGACGTGCTGTACACCGATGTGTGGGTGTCCATGGGTGAGCCGGTGGAGGTGTGGGCTGAGCGCATCAACGACCTTGCCGCCTACCAGATCAACCAGCAGCTGATGGACATTGCAGGCCCGCACGCTGTGTTCATGCACTGCCTGCCCGCCTTCCACGACCACAAGACCACCGTGGGCAAGGAGATGGGCGAGCGCTTTGGCCGCGATGCCATGGAAGTGACCGATGAAGTGTTTGAAGGCCCCCAGAGCATCGTGTTCGACGAAGCCGAGAACCGGATGCACACCATCAAGGCCGTGATGGCTGCGACCCTTGGCTATGTAAAATAACGGATCACAAACAAAAAAGGGAGGCTGCGTTTGCAGTCTCCCTTTTGCTTTGCCTGTTAGGCTTCCTTCAGCTTCAGCACGCCAGCCTGTACCAGACGCTTGCGCAGCAGTGTACCCACGATGCAGCTCACCACGATCTTGGCGAGGTCCAGCGCAATGAACGGGTACACGCACACCGAAAGCGCATAGCCCAGCTCGCACTGCATCTGGAACACGAACCATGCGGTGCCCAGTACGTAGCAGGCGGCATCGCCCAGCACAAGGCCGATGCCGGAGATCACCGGCTGGCCCTTGCTCTTTTCGATGAACAGACCGCCGATGAAGGCCAGCAGCAGGTAGCCCACCAGATAGCCGCCGGTGGGGCCTGCCAGCTTGGCAATGCCCGCGCCGTAGCCGGAGAACACCGGCACGCCCACAAGGCCGATGAGCAGGTACACCGCCACGCTCAGGGTGCCGAACTTGGGCCCCAGCAGCCATGCGGTCAGGCAGATGACAAAATTTGACAGCGAAATGGGAATGGCCCCGATGGGCACGCTCAGCGGGCCAAGCACGCACAGCGCGGCGGCCATCAGTGCGGTGACGGCCATCTGATAGGTGGTCAGTTTTTTGTTTTTCATAGAATAGAATTCCCCTCTGTTAAAAATTTACAAGGCATCTGTGCCCGAGTATAACGCGGCAGAGGGAAGACGGTCAACAATGAAGTTGCAGCAGGGTTTACAATAGGGCGTGTTGTAATGCGTCGTAGAATATGGTAAGATGATAACAAAAAAGATTGACCGCTCTGCTTCCAAACTGTGCGGTCAATCTTTTTGACAAACGGGATGGAAAGCTGACCCTTGCAGTCAGCGCCCCTTCTATGTTTAGAATACCGCATCAGCGTTATTTATCAAGGAGGTTCCCCATGGGTGGAGGACATGTTTCGCGGCCGGACTTCGGGATGCCGCAGCCGGACCCGGCCTACCCACTGACCGAGTTCTACCTGCTTTTGCAGCACGCACTGGACGAAGCGGGCCGCTTTGCGCTGCCTGCGCTGTATGCCCGTGTGCAGGCACCGGCCCGGCACATCTATCTGGACGAGGCGCGGGAATATTTGAGCCTTTCGCCTACCGGGCGGGAGGGGGATATCCGCCTGCTGGCCGAGGGCAGTCTGCAGCTGCTGTACAGCACCCTGCACGTCCAGCCGGACGGCACGCCTGCAGCCCTGCTGCTCACCGAGGAGTGCACCCGCGCCACGGTGGCGGTGCAGCTGCTGCCGCCCTTTGTGTGGGAGGACCCGCTGCCGCCGCTGCCGGACACCCCTGCGGCGCTGACGCTGCAGCTGACCATGCAGGATGTGATGCAGGCCGATACCGACCCGGCAGCGCTGGGCAGAAAGCTGGCTGGCACAGCGGCGAACAAGCGCTGGCTGCACCATCCGAAGGCCGAGACCTTCCTTGCAGAACGGGTGGCCCTGCTGCAGAGAGTATATAAAAGGTGATTTTCATAAATTTTTCCAGCAATGCAATCTTCGGGGGCGTTCAGCCGTGTATAGGGTGAATGTCCCCCGTGGAACACGAATTCCACCAGCCCTGTACAGGCGGTAAAGGAGAGCTTGAAACTATGGGACAGCTGACCAGAAACGAAGTATTTACGCTGGCAGTGCAGAAATACAGCGATGCTGTTTACCGCGCTGCCATACACAACAGCCGATGCACAGCCGATGCCGAGGACGTGGTGCAGGATGTCTACGAGAAGCTCCTGCATTATAATGGTACGTTTGAGAGTGAGGAGCACCTCAAGGCGTGGCTGCTGCGGGTGGCCATCAACCGCTGCCGGGACCTGACCCGCGCAGCCCATCAGAAGGACACCGAGCTGGACGAGAACCTGCCCGCGCCCGATGCGTTTGAGGACGGCAGTGTGCTGGACGCAGTGCGCGCCCTGCCGGAAAACTACCGCAATGCCATCTATCTGCATTACTACGAGGGGTACACGGCGGCGGAGATCGGCCGGATGATGGGCGCACCGTCCAACACGGTGCTGAGCTGGCTGCGGCGTGCCCGGGCGCAGTTACATACGATGCTGAAGGAGGAGATCGAAGATGAGGTGGTATGAGTACAAG
>ERZ791843.971-NODE-971-length-13653-cov-7.06817_pt1 | contig 13653 bp, 8 predicted proteins | sample MGYA00510290_ERZ791843 | MGnify/ENA primary metagenome ERZ791843 (study PRJEB30046, sample SAMN00715254) | human gut metagenome | study: EMG produced TPA metagenomics assembly of the A metagenome-wide association study of gut microbiota in type 2... | reverse complement strand
GGGCTTTTCTGCGCAAGGTTTGCACAGCCTGCTTTCCTTTGCATAAAAAGAAGAGAAGTTAGGCGAACAAGGCTCTCGTCAACCCTCTGCGTTCGTCTGCATCCATCAGCCGGATGGATTCAAGGCTCTCCTTAAAGTTGCAGAAGCCGACAGACTCGATTTGACCCTGATTGTATTCCTGAAATAAAATTTTCAGCGGATTAGAAAGAGCGGATATTTGATTCATTGAGAGCTCTTTTGTGCAAAAACGGTTAGCTGTTACTACTTCGGGGTCTGCGTTCTTCGGAAGTTCCAGCAGAGCGGTCTCGAATTTGAAAAATTTGAAAAATCAGATCCCCAGATTGCGAGTTGGTATGAACTTGCCCTGCTGCGGTTTACAACCTCAAAAAATTTTGTGCAGAAAATAACTGTCCGCTTCAAGTTGAATTGGATGCAAGCGATGTGATGGCATCATCAAATGATGCACAGACCACACAAACAAAAAAGCTGCCACACGATGTGCAGCAGCTTCTTTAAGAAAAATGATTGTGAGGCGCAGAGATCATAGCAGTTTGCGTTTTTAACGTACAAGCAACATCTGCAAACTGCATATCGCAAATGTGCCGTTTTGATAGGCACTTTTTTGAAAATTGCGATAATAAATTATTCGCCCAGATGCCAGATGTCGCGGTCGTACTCGGCAATAGTGCGGTCGGAGGAGAACATGCCCGCTTTGGCAATATTCACCAGACACTTGCGCCGCCAGCCCTTCGGGTCGCAGGCGTAATCACTGAGGGCCTGCCCCTTGCGCACAACGTAGGCGTTGAAGTCCGGCAGGGTCTGGAACCAGTCTTTATGGATCAGCTCGTTGTGCAGGCGGGTCAGGTTTTCGGCGTGACCGGCGGCCAGCATCTCCGGGCCGGTGAGGAAGTTGATGGCGCGGCGGATGTTGGCATCGCCCTCCACCCACTGGGCGGGGTCGTAGTCGCCCACGGCATAGCGGTGGATGACCTGATCGGAGGTCTGGCCGAAGATATAGATGTTCTCCTCGCCCACCTGCTGGCTGATCTCCACATTGGCACCGTCCATGGTGCCCAGCGTCAGCGCGCCGTTCAGCATGAACTTCATGTTGCCGGTGCCGGAAGCTTCCTTGGAGGCAAGGCTGATCTGCTCGGACAGGTCGCAGGCGGGGATCAGCTTTTCGGCGGCGGTAACGTTGTAGTTCTCCACGAACACCACCTGCAGCCACTTGGACACTTCCGGGTCTGCGGCAATGACCTTGGACAAGGTCAGCAGCGCATGGATGATGTCCTTTGCAATGGTGTAGGCAGGTGCGGCCTTGGCACCGAAGATGCTCACCAGCGGAGCAGCGGGCAGGTGCCCGGCCTTGATCTCGTAGTACTGATGGATGAGATACAGCAGGTTCAGCTGCTGGCGCTTATACTCGTGCAGGCGCTTGGACTGGATGTCGAACACAGCATCGGTGTTCACGCTCACCTTCTGGGTGCGCAGCAGCCAGTCTGCCAGTGCTTCCTTGTTGGCCTTTTTCACAGCGGTCAGCTGCTCCAGCACAGCTTCGTCGTCAGCAAAAGCCAGCAGCTTTTCCAGCTCGGCGGCATCCTTACGGAAGCCGGAGCCGATGTGCTGTTCCAGCGCGGCGGTCAGGCGGGGGTCGCATTCCAGCAGCCAGCGGCGGAAGGTGATGCCGTTGGTCTTATTGTTGAACTTTTCCGGGTACAGCTCGTAGAAGCCGTGCAGCTCGGAATTTTTCAAAATCTCGGTGTGCAGCGCTGCCACGCCGTTGGTGGAGTGGGTGAAGTGGATATCCATGTGGGCCATGTGCACCCGGTCGTCCTTGTCGATGATGGCAAGGCTCTCGTCCTTGGTGCGGGTGCGGGCCAGTGCATCCAGCTTTTCGATAATGGGCATCAGTTGGGGCACCACGGCATCCAGATAGGCGCGGGGCCACTTTTCCAGCGCTTCGGCCAGAATGGTGTGGTTGGTGTAGGCGCAGGTCTTTGTGACGATCTTTACGGCTTCCTCAAATTCGATGCCCTTTTCGCCCAGCAGCCGGATCAGCTCCGGGATGACCATGCTGGGGTGGGTGTCGTTGATCTGGATGGCGGCGTAGTCGGCCAGATCATGGTAATCGCAGCCCCGGGCGGCACACTCGGCCAGAATGAGCTGGGCACCGGCAGAGACCATCAGGTACTGCTGGTACACCCGCAGGCGGCGGCCTGCCTCATCGGAATCGTCCGGGTAGAGGAAGAGGGTCAGGTTCTTGTCGATGGCAGTTTTATCGAAGGCAATGCCGTCATGGACGATGCTTTCATCGATGGTGTCAAGGTCAAACAGGTTCAGGGTGTTGGTGCGGCCCTCGTAGCCGGTAACGGCCAGCTTGTACAGCCGGGCAGTGTATTCCTTGCCCGCCAGCTCCACCGGGTAGGTGATGTCGGTCTTTTCCGCCCAGCTGTGGGCGGTGAGCCACGGGTCGGGCTTTTCGTTCTGCACGCCGTCCTCAAAGGACTGGTGGAACAGACCGAAGTGATACCGCAGGCCCACGCCGTCGCCGGGCAGGTTCAGCGTTGCCAGAGAGTCGAGGAAGCAGGCAGCCAGACGGCCCAGACCGCCGTTGCCCAGAGAAGGTTCCGGCTCCACCTCTTCGATATCGGAAAGGCTCTTGCCGACGGCAGCCAGTGCATCGCGGGCTTCATCGTACAGTCCCAGATTGATGAGGTTGTTGGACAGCAGCTTGCCGATGAGAAATTCGGCGCTGATATAGTACAGCTTGCGGCCGGTGACCGGCTGCACACGGTCGGCGCTCTTCTGCCGGACGAGTTCCAGCAGCGCGAGATACAGCTCCTGATTCGTGCAGTCTGCCAGCGCCTTGCCCGTGAGACCCTGTAACGTTTCGGTAAAGCTCATAAATGCATCCTCCTTTGTTAGGGTGTATCTGAAAAGTCGAAAATAGAGTCTGTTTCTACAAATTCTTTGTTTTCAAATACACCTTGCGGAAAACAGGTTTGACATCTGTACTTCCAAATATACCACATAAAACAATCAAAATCTTGCCTAAAAAGCGCAGACTGTGGTACAATCCTATCATCGGGAGGTGAAACAATGCAAAATCAGGCATCTTTGCAGGAGACCAAGCAGCATGGTGCCGTGCGGTTTCCCTTCAATCTGTATCCCTGCACCATTCCGGGGGACTTTCCGCAGGTGGCGCTCCACTGGCAGGAGAGCATGGAGCTGGTCTTTGTCAAGCGGGGCACAGGACTGGTGCAGGTGGGCGCTGAGAGCTGCCCGGCCCGCATGGGGGACATCTTTATTTTTACGCCCGGCACCCTCCATGCCCTGCGGCAGGCCGAAGGGCAGTGCATGGAATACGAAAATATCATTTTTGAGCTGGAGCTTCTGGGCGGCGCAGAGGACCTTTGTGCCGAGAAATATCTGCTTCCGCTGCAAAGCGGGCGCCTGTCGCTGCCTGCGCGGCTGACCCCGAACGATTTGTGCTATCTGCAGGCCGCCGCCTGCCTGCGGGAGGTGGAGGATGCCAACCGTGCCAAGCTCCCCGGCTACGAGCTGCAGGTCAAGGGGGCATTGCTGCGGTTTCTTGCCCTGCTCCTTGCACAGGGCCGGCAGCGGCTTGCCGCCGAGACAGCCGACACCCAGCAGCTGAAAACGCTCCTGCAATGGCTCTCGGCCCATTATACCGAGAAACTCCGGGTCGTCGATGCCGCCGGGGTCTGCTCCTTCAGTGCCAGCCACTTCATGCGGTGGTTCCGGCAGATGACCGGGCAGAGCTTTGTGGCCTTTCTGAACGAGTACCGGCTCAACGCCGCCGCCGAAGCGCTGCAGGCCACGGATGAGACGGTTCTGACCATCGCTTCCCGGTGCGGGTTTGAGAACCTCTCCTATTTTAACCGGACGTTTAAGGCGCACTTCGGCATGACACCCCGGGAGTACCGGAAAAAATAAGCAAAACGAGGCCGTTCTGCCTCTCTGGAAAAGAGAGGGAACGGCCTCGTTTTTTGTACATCAGATCTCCGGCGGCGGGCAGCAGCTCTCCCGTTGGATGAGCCGGTGCGGCACGATGATCTTGGTTGCCAGAAGATTCGGGTTTTTGATATAAAAAAGAAAAGGCAGTGCAGCCCGCCGGGGCCACACTGCCTTTGTCAGACTTTATTGTAATCGATTCCGCTGCGATGCACAAGAGCAAGATTGTACACAAATAGAAAACAGGGAAACCGGTCTTGTGTGAAAATACATTGCATTGGATCGCTGCAGCTTATTGCAATGACCGTTCAAAAGCGTTAGAATAAAAACAATGATTTGTCTGTAACAGACAGGAAAAATTTTACTTTCAAGGAGGACTTTGCAAATGAAAAAACGTTTGATCAGCATGGTTCTGGCGGTCAGTATGGCAGTCAGCATCATGCCTGCCCCTGCTTTTGCGTCCGGGGGGGCAGCAACCTGAAACTGTGATCGGGCAGGAGATCGACCAGCAGAACAGCAGTGGAGACTATTCAGAGGTCTCTTCGCTGGATCAGCTGACCTATACAAACAAAGAGTGCAAGGTCCGGCTGACGGAAGACATTGAGATGACCGTGGCAGTTACAGTTGACAATGGAAAAAGTTTGACCATTGATCTGAACGGCCATACGCTTACGGCACCGGAAAACAGCAAAGCGTTCTGGATCCGGAACGGCGCGCTGACGATCGAGGACAGCATCGGAACGGGTGTCATTCAGGGCAGCGGGACCGTAAACGGCTACGGCGGTGCCATCTGGATGAGCAGTGGCGACAGCACCAACGCACTGACGCTGACCGGCGGCACGATCCGCGGTTTTAACGCAGGCTACGGCGCGGGTGTGTATATGGGCAACGGTACATTTAACATGACCGGCGGCGCGATCCAGAGCTGCAGTGCAGCCGATGGCGGTGGCGTATATGTGGATGGCGGCTCCTTTAAGATGACCAAAGGAACAATTTCCGCTTGCAAGGCGACCAACGCGGGCGGCGGCGTATATGTGTCCAGCGGCTCCTTTGAGATGTCCGGCGGCTCGATTGAAAATTGCACAGCAGCACGTGATGGCGCAGGCGTTAAAGTGTATGCCTCCAGCGGAAAAACAGCCAGCTTCAGCATGAGCGATTCTGGCAAGATCAAAAACTGCAATACGGATGGTGTCTCGATCTATACAATAGGCGGTACATCTGAATTCACCATGACCGGCGGTACCATCGAAGACAACAGTGGGTATGGTGTATGGGTGGATAACGGATCTGCTGTGATGAGCGGAGGCTCTGTCAAGGGCAGCGGAAGCTATGATATCTATATTGGCAGCGGGGCCGCACTGACAGTGGACAACACCCAGGTCGGCGGAACTGTGTTGAACATGGGCAAGATCACAGGTCAGGGAAGCGCCGAGTTTACCGGTACAGTAGAAAATTCGGGATATGCGGCAGCTGAAATTACAGGATGCAAGATCCACAGAATCGAGCATCGCTCCCCCTATAACGGAACAATTGAAGGCTCGCCGGACGAGTATGTTTATCTGCTCGGCCGCAGCTGGCCGACAGCAAAGATCCCGAGCGAAGCCGGTGAAAGCATCACCCTCAAGGTTTCGAGCTATTTACCACCGGTAATGGAAAACTCCTTGACGATCCCGGAGGGGGTCACAGTCACGGTGGATCTGGCGGGCAAAACGCTCTCTGCAGAGGAGGAAAGCGATTTCAAGATCATCAACCATGGCACCCTGACGCTGATCGACAGTAGCACCGGCGGCACCCTCAGCATCCCCATTGAAAATGACGGCATCCTGAATGCAAATGGCGGCACAGTGACCGGCGAAGTGACCAACAGGGGAACGATCCAGGCAACCGGCACGCCGGTCACTAAATTCACCGGAACGCTGGTCAATGAAGAGGGCGCATCCGTTACGGCCGGCAATTTCATAGATTGCACGATCACGAACAATGGCGGAACGATCGGCGGCGATGCGATTCTTGAAGAGCCGAAGCCTGACCCGGAACAGCCCGGTGCTGGTTCTGAAGATGGCGGCGCAGGCGCTGTGATCGCTGCGTTGGCCGTTGGTACGGCCGTTGTGGGCGGCGGCATTCTGCTGGCGCACAGCTACATTCAAAATAACCTGCCCGAAGGCTTTGCGGTTCCTGAGACCCGGCAGGAGCTGGCTGTAGTGCTGTGGAACATGGCAGGCAAGCCGGAACCGGCCTCTCAGCAGACATACACTGACGTACAGGACGAAGAGGTTCTGAAAGCCGTGTGCTGGGCGGTAGAAAATGAATTGGTCACCCCGGAAACGGAGTCCACCCTTGGCGCAGATGTCCGGGTGAACCGGCTTCAGGTGATCGGGGCGATGTATCAGACGAACAAACGGAAGAAGTAACCGATTTTCCTCCGGAAAGAAAACACAAAGGGGTTGTTCGTAAGACCATTCGGATAGGAGTGCGCGAGGTGCACCACAAAAAGCACGAAGCAGCAATGCTTGGTGCTTTTTCTTTTTGACATGTGCCGCGGGATGCTTTATAATAAGAATGATTTCAGATGTCTGCGGGGCGGTGCGCCCTGCGGTAAAATTACGGCAAGCAAAAAAGGGAACTGCTATGAGAGAAGAAAAGGCCAGCGCATTGCCGCTGCTGCTGGACGTGCGCAGAATGGACGAAAATAACCGGGCTTACGCCTACCGTATGCTGCGCAAAAATATTATGACCTTGCAGCTGCAGCCGGGCTGTCAGCTGAGCGAGGCCGAACTGTGCGAACAGCTGGCCATGAGCCGCACACCGGTACACGAAGCGCTGATGATGCTGAAAAGCGAGTGGCTTGTGGATGTTCTGCCGCAGCGCGGCAGCATTGTGTCCAAGATCAGCGTTCCATACCTGAACGAAGGCTTTGCCATGCGCCGCATTCTGGAACCGGCGCTGCTGCGCGGGCTGGCCGGAAAGCTGACAAGGGAACAGCTGAACGAATTTCAGGAACTGCTGAACCGGCAGAACGAAGACCTTTATCTGGATCAGGATGCAGCAGATGACTTCTTCATCTCGCTGGATAACGACTTCCACAGGCTTTTGTACCACGATTCCGGCTACGACCGCATCTGGGAGGCTATGCACAACGTTACTTCCCATATGGACCGTGTGCGGTATCTGGACTCGGCCCTTTGCCGGGGAAATATTGCCTCGGTGCAGAAAGAGCACGAGCAGATCTTTGGCTACCTGCGGGAAGGCCTGCCGCTGGACGTGGACGCAGAAGCCCTGTTTGAGCATCACCTTGGCATGTACCGCGAGAATTTCCAGAAGATATTGGAACGGTTCCCGGATTTCTTTGTACGGACATAAACCAAAAAGAGCGCCCGCTGCTGACCCTTACAAGGCCATGGCAGGGGGGGCTTTTTTGGTTCAATACGGATACGGCTTTACGCCGGGCTGCGGATATCAATTTACGACGGCAGTGTTTCTGATGGATTTTGCACCAGAAATGCTGCTTTTTCTGTTCAAAACCCGGAAAAACAGCAGTTTGTGCCCTTGAATTGCCCGAAAAGCTTGCAGGAATGCAGGTTTTTGTGGTAATATTTAAGATATGTTCCCGTTGAGGGGAAGAAAGAGAGGGGTAATCAAATGATCAATATCTGCATCATTGCCACCATTGTGATCTATCTGGTGGGAATGCTGCTGGTTGGCTTTGTCTACAGCAAATCCAACGAGGACAGCAGCGATTTCTACCTCGGCGGCCGCACGATGGGCCCGCTGGTCACGGCTATGAGCGCCGAAGCCAGCGATATGTCCAGCTGGCTGCTGATGGGTATGCCGGGCCTTGCATATCTCACCGGCATCGCGTCGCCGGGCTGGACGGCCATCGGCCTTGCTGTGGGCACATGGCTCAACTGGCTCATCGTGGCCCGCCGCCTGCGCCGCTACTCGGCCAATCTGGATGCCATCACGGTGCCGCAGTTCCTTTCCCTGCGGTTCCATGACCAGCGCAACCTGCTCAACGCGCTGGGCGCGGTCATTATCATCGTGTTCTTCATCCCGTACACCGCTTCCGGCTTTGCCGCCTGCGGCAAGCTGTTCAACAGCCTGTTTGGCGTGGATTACATGGCGGCTATGATCCTGTCCGCTGTGGTCATTGTGGGCTACACCATCATGGGCGGCTTCCGCGCTGTGTCTACCACCGACCTGATCCAGTCCATCGTCATGAGCATGGCGCTGATCGCGGTGCTGGTGTATGGCGTCAACGTGGCAGGCGGCTGGGACGTGGTTCTGGACAACGCCCGCAGCCTGCCCGGCTACCTGACCATGGCTGCAAGCCACAATGTAGCCGACAACTCCGCCACCTCCTACAGCATGCTGGACATCGCGTCCACGCTGGCATGGGGTCTGGGCTACTTCGGCATGCCCCACATCCTGCTGCGCTTCATGGCCATTGAGGACGAAAAGAAGCTGGTGCTCAGCCGCCGCATTGCAAGCGTGTGGGTGGTCATTGCCATGACCGCTTCCATCGTCATCGGCATGGTGGGCCTGGGCATGACCAAGGCGGGCGCGCTGGAGTTCCTGAGCGGCTCTTCCAGCGAGACCCTGATCGTGCGCGTGGCCAGCCTGATCGCCCAGCACGGCGTGCTGGCAGCCATTCTGGCAGGCCTGATCCTTGCCGGCATCCTTGCCGCTACCATGTCCACCGCCGACAGCCAGATGCTGGCAGCGGCCTCCAGCGTATCCCAGAACATCCTGCAGGAGTTCGGCCACATGAAGCTGACCGAGAAGCAGAGCCTGTTCGCTGCCCGCCTGACCATCATCTGCATCAGCGTGGTGGGCGTGGTGATGGCCCGCGACCCCAACTCCAGCGTGTTCGGCATCGTCAGCTTTGCATGGGCCGGCTTTGGCGGCTCCTTTGGCGCAGTGGTGCTGTGCTCCCTATTCTGGAAGCGCTGCAACTGGCAGGGCGCACTGGCCGGTATGCTCTCCGGCGGCCTGATGGTCTTTGTATGGAAGTACATCATCAGCCCGCTGGGCGGCGTGTTTGGCATCTACGAGCTGCTGCCTGCCTTCCTGATGTCTCTGGTGGTCTGTGTTGTGGTGAGCCTTGTCACCCCGGCACCCTCGGCAGAGATCGAGGCAGAGTTCGACGCGGCCAAGTAAAAACGATTTAAAATGCCCTCCGCTGTGCTCTGGGCATAGCAGCGGAAAAATGATTGATCCTTATGCAAAAGAGCAAAGCCGGCGGGCTTTGCTCTTTTGCTTTTTCACGGGTGGGGACGGAGAGGGAAGTGATATTTAATTCAAAAGGATCAGCCATGCTTCGCAGCATGGAAGCAGAAATCCAAAACAGAAAAAGAACAGAAGATCCAGCACGAGCCGCATCAGACGGGTAAGAGGCGTGCCGAAAGACATGGCATGAATGATAAAAAGATTCACCTCACCCCAGCGCCGGTAGTAACCGGTTTGCTCAAAATTGTTCCAGAGCTCAAGAGATAGAAATTCAAATCCGGCAAACAATGGAAAAATGACCAGGGAGGATATCCAGCCGTCGGCCTGAAGCGAACCATCGCTGAGAGCCCGCCAGTGCACAGCTAATCTGCCTGGACAGGCAAAAATTCCCCACAGGGCAAGTGCAATGCTTAATGCAAGAAGAGCAGTACGCACAGAATGCCAGTCTACAGTGTGCTGGCGGCGCAGCATGGTGAAAAAATCTTCCAGAGGAACGGGAGGAGTGTCATCTTTTTGACGGGAGTCATGACAGTGCATTAGGTCAGCGAGGGTCAGGCCCAGCACATCGGCCAGCGGCTCCAGCGTGTTGATGTCTGGCAGCCCGATGCCGCGTTCCCAGCGGCTGACGGCTTTATCGGTAACGTGAAGCTGCTGAGCCAGTTCGGCCTGCGTCATGTTCCGCTCCCGGCGCACTTGTGCAAGGAATGCACCAAATTCTTTTGCATCCATTCTGCTCACATCCTTTTCCACAGGATAACACAGGAATGTGGAAAACACAACCGACGGAACGTTTACCTGCCGGTCTGCAAAACAAAAAGGACGTGCTCCCTTGCGGGAACACGTCCTTTTTTATTGCTTCAGTATCAGGCGGAGATCAGCTTACAGCTGGGGGCCGGCAGAGACCAGAGCCTTGCCGTGCTCGTTGCCCTCGTACTTCTTGAAGTTCTTGATGAAGCGGCTTGCCAGATCCTTGGCCTTCTCTTCCCACTGGGAAGCGTCAGCATAGGTGTCGCGAGGATCCAGAATGCCGGTGTCCACGCCGTTCAGCACGGTGGGAACCTCGAAGTCGAAGTAGGGGATCTTCTTGGTGGGAACATTGTTGATGTCGCCGTTCAGGATGGCGTCGATGATGCCGCGGGTATCCTTGATGGAGATGCGCTTGCCGGTGCCGTTCCAGCCGGTGTTGACCAGATAAGCCTTGGCACCGCTCTTCTGCATCTTCTTGACCAGCTCCTCAGCATACTTGGTGGGGTGCAGCTCCAGGAAGGCCTGGCCGAAGCATGCAGAGAAGGTGGGGGTGGGCTCGGTGATGCCGCGCTCGGTGCCGGCCAGCTTTGCAGTGAAGCCGGACAGGAAGTAGTACTGGGTCTGCTCGGGGCTCAGGATGGAGACCGGGGGCAGAACGCCGAATGCGTCAGCAGACAGGAAGATGACGTTCTTTGCAGCGGGTGCAGAAGAAATGGGGCGGACGATGTTCTTGATGTGGTTGATGGGGTAGGACACACGGGTGTTCTCGGTAACGCTCTTATCAGCGAAATCGATGTGGCCCTCAGCATCCAGAGAGACGTTCTCCAGCAGAGCGTTGCGCTTGATGGCGTTGTAGATATCGGGCTCGGAGTCCTTATCCAGGTTGATGACCTTTGCGTAGCAGCCGCCCTCAAAGTTGAACACGCCGTTGTCGTCCCAGCCGTGCTCGTCATCGCCGATCAGCAGACGCTTGGGATCGGTGGACAGGGTGGTCTTGCCGGTGCCGGACAGACCGAAGAAGATAGCGGTGTTCTCGCCGTTCAGGTCGGTGTTGGCAGAGCAGTGCATGGAAGCCATGCCCTTCAGCGGCAGGAAGTAGTTCATCATGGAGAACATGCCCTTCTTCATCTCGCCGCCGTACCAGGTGTTCACGATGACCTGCTCCTTGCTGGTGATGTTGAACACAACAGCAGTCTCAGAGTTCAGGCCCAGCTCCTTGTAGTTCTCAACCTTGGCCTTGGATGCGTTGTAGACAACGAAATCGGGCTCAAAGTTCTCCAGCTCCTCAGCGGTGGGCTTGATGAACATGTTGGTGACGAAGTGTGCCTGCCATGCAACTTCCATGACAAAGCGGATGGCCATGCGGGTATCCTTGTTGGCACCGCAGAATGCATCCACCACGTACAGGCGCTTGTTGGACAGCTCCTTCTGAGCAATAGCCTTCACAGCAGCCCATGCTTCCTGAGAAGCGGGGTGGTTGTCGTTCTTGTACTCGTCGGAAGTCCACCACACGGTGTCCTTGGAGTTCTCGTCCATAACGATGAACTTGTCCTTGGGAGAACGGCCGGTGTAGATGCCGGTCATAACGTTCACAGCACCCAGCTCGCTGACCTGGCCCTTTTCGTAGCCTTCCAGACCGGGCTTGGTCTCTTCCTCGAACAGCTGCTCGTAGGAGGGGTTGTACACGATCTCAGTCGTGCCGGTAATGCCATACTTGGTAAGATCCAACTTTGCCATATTCGCTATACCTCTACTTTCGTTTGATCCATACGTCCTGTATAGGGCACAGCGTTTCCCGGCGGGCCGGGCGCTGCGCAGAAGGCTTGCAGTTTGTAAATGCAAATTCTCCTGTATACCATTATACATAAAAGTATCCCGAAATCAATAAACGAATCGTGCTATTTGCAGAAAAGAAACAAATTTCATTAAGAAATTTAACTGCCTGAAACAATTTCAGGAAACAAAAGCAGGGGGCAAGACCTGAAAAAATAAGGTGGAAAGGCAGAAAAACAATTTTTTGGTAAAATTTTAACAAGCTGGGATGCATGAAAAAACGTGCCATGAATGCCCGGCGCAGCCTGCGTGTGGGAGATTTTTTGAAAAAATTGAATTTTTGTGTTGACAAAGCAGGCGTGCTATGCTAAAATAGCCAAGTCGGGAGCGAACACCCGATGCAAAATGGACGTATGGCCCGTTGGTCAAGCGGTTAAGACAGAGGCCTCTCACGCCTTTAACATCGGTTCGATTCCGGTACGGGTCACCATTTTTTAGTAGTAAAACGGCTCTGCGCCGTTTTATATAGATGCCTCTTTAGCTCAGTCGGTTAGAGCACCTGACTGTTAATCAGGGTGTCGCCTGTTCGAGTCAGGCAAGAGGCGCCAGCAAAGCGATGGAAGTTTTCCATCGCTTTTTTCTTTTTCTCCGGCCGCTTTTGTTGACAGAAAATGCGAGGCGGGATATACTTAAAGCATGTTTTAGAATTGAAAATTTGTTGGTGGGCGGCTGCTTTTAAGGACAGCATCCTCGCCCTCTCAGGCTCTAACGCGCCAGATTCCCCCTTTTGTCGCTGCGCGACATCTTCCCCCGGAGCGGGGGAAGTCTTTCCTCAAAGGGGGAGCCCTTGGTAAAACCGGAAAGTTTTCCGCATTGCCAAGGCCTCTCCCTTTGACAGACTCCCCCGGCCGGGGGAGGTGGCACGAAGTGCCAGAAGGGGAATAAGGTGGATTTGCGGAGCAAAGACGGAGAGGGCGAGCCGCCTTCCGGCAAAATAAAGGAGAACATCATGAAAAAGATCATTCTGACCGGCGACCGCCCCACCGGCCGCCTGCATGTGGGCCACTATGTCGGTTCCCTGAAGGAGCGGGTGCGCCTGCAGAACTCCGGCGAGTACGATGAAATCTACGTTATGATCGCCGATGCACAGGCCCTGACCGATAACGCCGACAACCCGGAAAAGGTGCGCCAGAACATCCTGCAGGTGGCGCTGGATTATCTGGCCTGCGGCATCGACCCCGCCAAGACCCATATTTTCATCCAGTCCATGGTGCCGGAATTGACTGAGCTGAGCTTCTACTATATGAACCTCGTCACCGTGAGCCGCCTGCAGCGCAACCCCACCGTCAAGAGCGAGATCCATATGCGCAACTTTGAGACCAGCATCCCGGTGGGCTTCTTCTGCTACCCCATCAGTCAGGCTGCGGACATCACCGCTTTCCACGCCACCACCGTGCCTGCCGGTGAGGACCAGAAGCCCATGATCGAGCAGTGCTGCGAGATCGTGCGCAAATTCAACGCCGTTTACGGCGATACCCTGACCGAGCCGGAGATCGTGCTGCCCCAGAACGCCGCCTGCCTGCGCCTGCCCGGCACCGACGGCAAGGCCAAGATGAGCAAGAGCCTTGGCAACTGCATCTACCTGTCCGAGGAACCGGAGGACATCAAAAAGAAGGTCATGTCCATGTACACCGACCCCAACCACCTGCGGGTGCAGGACCCCGGCAAGGTGGAGGGCAACCCGGTGTTCATCTATCTGGACGCCTTCTGCCGCCCGGAGCACTTTGCCGAGTTCTGGCCGGAGTACCAGAACCTCGACGAGGTAAAGGCGCACTACCAGCGCGGCGGTCTGGGCGATGTGAAGGTGAAAAAGTTCCTGAACAGCGTCATGCAGGCCGAACTGGAGCCCATCCGCACCCGCCGCAAGGAGTG
>ERZ791843.968-NODE-968-length-13737-cov-5.88452_pt1 | contig 13737 bp, 8 predicted proteins | sample MGYA00510290_ERZ791843 | MGnify/ENA primary metagenome ERZ791843 (study PRJEB30046, sample SAMN00715254) | human gut metagenome | study: EMG produced TPA metagenomics assembly of the A metagenome-wide association study of gut microbiota in type 2... | reverse complement strand
GTTAAAGTACAGCAGCCGTTTTTTACAATTCATCAATGCTTTTTTGAAGCTTTTGATAAAACTGCCCCAGGTGATACCCATCGATGAACCGGTGGCTCACCTCAAGGCTCATGCCCAGCGTTTCGCGGCCGTTTTCCGGTACATACTTGCCCCATGTGATGCGGGGGATGGCGTCGTCTTTGTCAAAATCCCGCTCGTTGGTGCAGCTGGTCAGATCAAACCACGGCGTGGTGGAAATGTAGATCAGCGCGTCCGTCTCGCAGTCCTGATCCAGAAAGCTCTGCTGTGCAGCGCTCTTAGCTTTTGCGGCGCAGCAGAACTCGTCCAGCGTGCCGGTCTTGGGCAGTGTGACGATGTGGAACTGCTCACTGCCGGGCTTCAGGTCGGTCAAGCTGGGGATGCGCTTATCCAGAAGCCAGACCTCGCCGTCCCGGATGGTATAGCGGAAATTCACCACGCTGTTCACGGCATCGGTCACGAGATAGCCGAGGGCATAATAAAAGGAAATGCCGCGGGCTTTGGTGTAGGCGTGGAGATTCGTCACGTCCACCCGGAAGGTGACACTGTAAAATAGCTGTGACACTCCGGAAAAGAACCGGAACAGCTCTGCCCGCGGCCACGTGTTCATGTCGATTTTATGCATGGTCGTTTTTCTCCGCTGCCTTGCTCTTATCCAGCGCATCGAACTGCTTTATGATCTGCGGGTCCTTCAGCTTGATGACCTTGCCGGAGAGATAATGCAGGGTGTTTTCCTCGGGAATATCAAGGAAAGTGACCCGCACAGCGCACAGGGCCTGCGTTTTGGTGCCGGTTCGCTCGTTCATCTTGCGGTTGCCGTACTTGATGTCGCCCAGAACCGGACGGCCCAGATAGGCCAGATGTGCACGGATCTGGTGGGTGCGGCCGGTGACAAGGCCGATCTTGCACAGGGCGAACGGCCCGGCGGTGCGCAGTACGTCCACGTCCGTAATGATCTGCTTGCGGCGCTCGTCCTGCGACTGATGTGCGTGGATGCTTACCTTGTTGTTCTTCTCGTCGTGCTCCCACCATGCGGTGAACCGCCCGGACTGCGGGATACCCACCGTGATGGTGTAGTACTCCTTTTTGAGTAGATCAGTGCGGATGATCTCGTTCATGTCCCGCAGGGCAGTGTAGCTCTTGGCGGCGATCACAAGGCCCTCGGTGCCGCGGTCCAGCCGGTTGCAAATGCCGGGCTTGAACCGGTTCTCGCCGTGGGGGTCGTATTCGCCTTTTTCGGCCAGATACTGGGTAAAAGCGTCCACAAGGTTTGCATCGCCGGTGCGGTCGCTATGGCACAAAAGGTGGGTGGGTTTGTACAGTACAGCAATGTTTTCGTCCTCATAAATGATATTGACCTTGGGCTGATTCTGCTTTTTTTTCGGCGCGGCCTTCTGCACGGTTTTTGCGCCTTCCGGCGGGAAAAACTCGTCGTTGATGTACAGCTCGATCAGGTCGCCTGCCTGAATGCGGTACTCCGGCACGGCCTTTTTTCCGTTTACCTTCACGCGCTTATTGCGGAAGCTCTTGTACAAAAGGCTGGTGGGAAAATCGCGGGTCACGCTCTGCACAAAGCGGGAAAGACGAACGCCGTCGTCGTTGGCGGTTGCGATATATTGTTTCATAAATGGTTCCTCAAATCTCAAAAGATACCTTTATAGTAATACAGCCACGGCTGCAAGTCAACGCGGAAACGTCCCGGATCAAAACTATTTTACCGCAAAGCCTTGAGTTCCGGGCGCAAAATGGGTACTATTATAAGGAATGAATCAGAAGGAGAGTACCGCAATGGTAGAACACAAACGGCATCAGGGACACCGCCAGCGGATGCGCGAACGGGTGCAGAACTACGGTCTGGACAGTCTGGCCGAGCACGAAGCGCTGGAATATGTGCTGTACCTCACCAACGCCCAGAAGGACACCAACGGCATCGCTCACGACCTGATCGACCGCTTTGGCGATTTTGCCGCTGTGCTGGAAGCCAGCGAGGAAGAGCTGTGCACTGTGGAGGGCGTAGGCCCGGCCACAGCCCGGATGCTGCATCTGCTGCCGGAGATCAGCCGCTACTATGGCCGCAGCCGTACCAGCACTACCCGCTGCATCAGAACTACGGAGCAGATGGGCAGCTATCTGATGGCGAAGTTTGCGTGGTCGGATTACGAGCGTGCAATGCTGGTCAGTCTGGACAGCCGTAAGCGGGTGCGCGCGGCGGTCTGGCTGCGGGAAGGCACCACCGACCGGGTAAGTCTGGACATCAAGGATGTGGTGTCTGCGGCCATCAAGGGCGGCACCGACACGGTGGTGCTCAGCCACAACCACCCCAACGGTGCGGCCTTGCCCTCCATGGAAGATCTGGAGGCCACTGGCAATATTGCCCGGGCATTGGGCCTTGTGAACATCCATCTGCTGGATCACTTCATCCTGACCGATACGGAGTATTTCTCCATGCGGGACGCAAACCGCCTGCCGATCTATGACTTTAAAACAGGTACGCTTTTCTGGCCTTGATTCGTGAAACAACAAAAAAGTGTTTACATTATAAAACTGGTGTGCTATAATCAAACCGTAAAATACAACTGATTGTGGTTCTTTGCGCGAGGGCCGGAGAGGAGAGGGAAGATGGCAGACGAAAAATTTGAACTGGTATCCTCTTACCAGCCCACCGGCGACCAGCCGCAGGCCATTGAAACACTGGTGAAAGGCGTGGAGCGGGGCGACCGTTGCCAGACCCTGCTGGGTGTTACCGGCAGCGGAAAGACCTTTACCATGGCAAATGTTATTGCAAAATGCAACCGGCCCACGCTGGTTCTGGCCCACAACAAAACGCTGGCGGCCCAGCTGTGCACCGAGTTCCGGTCGTTTTTCCCCAACAACGCGGTGGAGTATTTCGTCTCCTACTACGATTACTACCAGCCGGAAGCCTATATCCCCAGCACGGATACCTATATTGAAAAGGACAGCGCCATCAACGACGAGATCGACCGCCTGCGCCATTCGGCCACGGCGGCGCTTTCGGAGCGGCGGGATGTGATCATTGTAGCATCGGTTTCCTGCATCTACTCGCTGGGCGACCCCATCGACTACCGCAGCATGGTCATCAGCCTGCGCCCCGGCATGCAGATGGAGCGGGACGAGCTGTGCCAGAAGCTGGTCACTCTGCAATATGAGCGCAACGACGTGAATTTTGTGCGTAATAAGTTCCGTGTCCACGGCGATATCGTGGACATCTACCTTGCCTATATGAGCGAGCTTGCCATCCGTGTGGAATTTTTTGGGGACGAGATCGACCGCATCACGGAGTTCAACCCTCTCACCGGTGCCAAACAGAATGTAGTCAAGCATGTAGCCATCTTCCCGGCCAGCCACTATATCGTCAGCGCCGAGAAGAAGGCCGCAGCACTGGAAAAGATCCGCGCCGAGTGCGACGCACAGGTGAAGCAGTTCACCGCCGAGGGCAAGCTGATCGAGGCGCAGCGCATTGCCCAGCGCACCAATTACGACATTGAGATGCTCAACGAGGTGGGCATGTGCAAGGGCATTGAGAACTATTCGGCGGTGCTCTCCGGCCGAAAACCGGGCAGTATGCCCACCACTCTGCTGGATTATTTCCCGGATGATTTTCTGCTGTTTGTGGACGAGAGCCATGTTACCCTGCCGCAGGTGCGCGCCATGTACGGCGGCGACTATGCCCGCAAAAAAACGCTGGTGGAGTACGGCTTCCGCCTGCCGTCCGCCTTCGATAACCGCCCGCTCAAGTTCGAGGAAGTGGAATCCAAGCTGAACCAGATGATCTTCGTTTCGGCTACGCCCGGCGACTACGAGCGGCAGAACAGCACGCAGGTGGCGCAGCAGGTCATCCGGCCCACCGGCCTTTTGGACCCGCTCATTTCGGTGCGCCCGGTGGAAGGGCAGGTGGTGGATCTGTTGGGCGAGATCAATACCCGCATCCAGCGGCACGAGCGCGTTCTCGTGACCACGCTGACCAAGAAAATGGCCGAAGACCTGACCGACTACCTTACCGAACAGGGCATCAAAGTCAAGTATATGCACCACGAGGTGGACACCTTTGAGCGCATGGAGATCATCAAGGACCTGCGCCTTGGCTCCATTGATGTTGTGGTGGGCATCAACCTGCTGCGCGAGGGTCTTGACCTGCCCGAGGTGAGCCTTGTGGCCATTCTGGATGCCGACAAAGAGGGCTTTCTGCGCAGCGAGACCAGCCTGATCCAGACCATTGGCCGCGCGGCCCGCAATGCCGAGGGCCTTGTCATCATGTACGCGGATGTCGTCACCGACAGCATGGACCGCGCCATCACCGAGACCGAGCGTCGCCGCGCCATCCAGATGGCCTACAATAAAGAACATGGCATCGTGCCAAAAACCATCGTCAAGGCCATTGCAGACAGCATCGAGATCAGCGATAAAGCGGAGAACGCTAAGCTGAACACCCGCCGCATGGGCAGGATGGAGCGGGAGGCCGCCATCGAGCGCCTGACCCGTGAGATGAAGGAAGCGGCGAAGCTGCTGGAGTTTGAGCACGCGGCCTTCCTGCGTGACCAGATCGACCGACTGCGCCGGGGCGAGAACCCGACGGTGGACTCTGCGGCAGAAACGGAGCGCAAACAGAATCATTCACAGACACAACGAAAAGGGAGAAAATACCTTGGCAAACGATAAAATCGTCATCAAAGGTGCCCGCGAGCACAACCTGAAAAATGTTAACCTGACCCTCCCGAGGGAAAAGCTGATCGTCATGACCGGCCTTTCCGGTTCGGGCAAGTCGAGCCTTGCGTTCGACACCATCTATGCCGACGGCCAGCGCCGCTATGTGGAAAGCCTTTCCAGCTACGCACGCATGTTTTTGGGCCGCATGGACAAGCCCGATGTGGACGAAATTACCGGCCTGTCACCGGCAATTTCCATCGACCAGAAAACCACCAGCCACAACCCGCGTTCCACCGTGGGCACCGTGACGGAGATCTACGATTATCTGCGACTTCTGTACGCCCGCGTGGGCGTGCCCCACTGCCCGGTGTGCGGGCGGGTGATCAGCCAGCAGACCGTGGACGAAATGGTGGACGCGGTGCTCAAACTGGACGAAGGTACGAAGTTTCAGGTGCTGGCTCCTGTGGTGCGCCAGCGCAAAGGCACCCAGCAGAAAGAGCTGGATGCTGCCCGCCGCGGTGGCTATGCTCGTGTGAAGATCGACGGCAATCTGTATGATCTGGACGAAGAGATCAAGCTGGAAAAGAACATCAAGCATACGGTGGAGATCGTGGTAGACCGCCTTGCCATGCGCAAGGGCATCCGGGGCCGTCTGGCAGATTCGCTGGAAACCGCGCTGGCGCTTACCGGCGGCATCGCCGAAGTGGACGTGATCGGCGGCGATTGTATGACCTTCAGCCAGAACTTTGCCTGCCCGGAGCACGGCATTTCCATCAGCGACCTGTCGCCGCGGCTCTTCTCCTTCAATAACCCGCTGGGAGCCTGCGAAAAGTGTACCGGCCTTGGCACTTTTATGCGGGTGGACGAGGAACGCATCCTGCCCAACCGGAACCTTTCCATCCGTGAGGGTGCCATCAAGGCCAGCGGCTGGTACTATGCCGAGGGGTCTGTATCCGAAATGTATTACCTTGGCCTTGGCAAAAAGTACGGTTTTACGCTGGATACGCCCATCAAAGAGATGAGCACCGAAGCTGTCAATGCGTTGCTGTACGGAACCAATGGCGAAAAAATTGAGATGCACCGCACGAATGAGTTCGGAAGCGGTGTGTATTATAATACCTTCGAGGGCATCGTGGAGAACCTTGAGCGCCGCTTCCGCGAGACCAACAGCGAATGGATGAAGGAAGAAATCGGCAGCTTCATGTCCGGCGTGGAGTGCCCGGACTGCCACGGCAAGCGCCTGAAACCCGTGGTGCTGGCTGTGACCATCGGGGATAAGAACATCAGCGATTTCTGCGAAATGTCCATCCGGGACGAGCTGAAATTCATTGCCGAGAACGAACCGAACCTGACCGAAAAGCAGAAGCAGATCGGCGGCCAGATCATGAAGGAGATCCGGAACCGCCTGCAGTTTTTGCAGAGCGTGGGTCTGGATTATCTCACGCTGGCCCGTTCCGCAGGCACCCTTTCCGGCGGCGAGAGCCAGCGCATCCGCCTGACCACTCAAATCGGCAGTGCGCTTTCCGGCGTGCTCTATGTGCTGGACGAGCCGTCCATCGGCTTGCATCAGCGCGATAACGACAAGCTCATTGCCACCCTGAAAAATCTCCGCGACCTCGGCAACACAGTCATTGTGGTGGAGCATGATGAAGATACCATGCGCAACGCGGATTATATCGTGGATGTAGGCCCGGGCGCAGGCGTGCATGGCGGTGAGATCGTAGCCGCTGGCAGCGTGAAGGACATCTGCAAGGCAAAGCGCAGCATCACCGGCGATTATCTCTCCGGCCGCAAACGCATTGCCGTACCGCAGACCCGCCGCACCGGCAACGGCAATTACCTTACTGTACGGGGTGCACGGGAAAATAACCTGCGCAATATCGACGTGAAATTCCCGCTGGGAGAGTTTATCTGCGTTACCGGCATTTCCGGCTCCGGCAAGTCCAGCCTCATCAACGAAATTCTGTATAAGACGCTTGCCTGCGAGCTGAACGGTGCGCGTTCCCGCGCAGGCAAATGCGATGGGGTAGAAGGGCTGGAATTTGTGGATAAGGTCATCGGTATCGACCAGCAGCCCATTGGCCGTACGCCGCGCTCCAATCCGGCCACTTATACCGGTGTGTTCAATGATATCCGCACGGTATTCTCCCAGACACAGGATGCCAAAATGCGCGGTTACGGCCCGGGGCGTTTCAGTTTTAATGTCAAGGGCGGCCGCTGCGAAGCCTGTGAGGGCAACGGTATTCTGCAGATCGAGATGCACTTCCTGCCGGATGTGTACGTGCCCTGCGAGGTATGCAAGGGGGCGCGTTACAACCGCGAAACGCTGGAAGTGAAGTATAAGGAAAAGACCATCTCCGATGTGCTGAACATGACCGTGGAGGAAGCAGTGGTATTCTTTTCCAACCAGCCCAAGATCGCCCGCAAACTGCAGACCCTGTTGGACGTGGGTCTTGGTTATGTAACACTGGGCCAGAGCGCCACCACCCTTTCCGGCGGCGAAGCACAGCGCGTGAAGCTGGCCAATGAGTTGGCCCGCCGCAGCACTGGCAGGACCGTGTATATTCTGGACGAGCCTACTACCGGCCTGCACATCGCAGACGTGCACCGCCTGATCGAGGTGCTGCAGAAGCTGGTAGATGCGGGCAACACGGTTATTGTCATCGAGCACAATCTGGATCTTATCAAGTGCGCCGACCATATCATTGACCTTGGCCCTGAAGGCGGCAGTGCAGGCGGCGAGATCGTGGCCGAGGGCACGCCCGAACAGGTGGCAGAGGTGCCGGGCAGCTTTACCGGCCAGTATCTGAAACCACTTTTGGAAAAAGACAAGCTCCTGCAAGAAAAAGAGCAAAATAAATAAAGCGCGTACTTTCGCAAAAATCAGACTTTTTACGAAAAAAGCAAAGAAAATTGTAAAAATCTGTTGACAAAACTGCTGTATCTGAGTATAATATCTCATGTCGCCACGCTTCGGTAGGGAAGCGGCGGTCGATATCCGGGTGTAGCGCAGTTTTGGTAGCGCGCTTGAATGGGGTTCAAGAGGCCGTGAGTTCGATTCTCGCCACTCGGACCAAAAATCCAACGATTTCACGTTAGAAATCGTTGGATTTTTTTGTTTATAGGCTGGCCTCATTTGGCTTTGACCACAATTTTGACCACAATGCCAACGATTTGAAAAGCTGGCTCGCGATAATTAGTGCCGTTCCGTCCGATTTTCAGGCCGAAAACGCCTTGCCGAACAACTGGACCGCACTCTTCCGAATGGATTCCTGAACATGGAGATAATGCTCAGTCATCTCGGTGTCGGCGTGGCCTAGTGTTCGGTAACGGAAATAGATTCTTGATACTTCAATAAGTTAAAGAAAGTTTGGAGAACCATTCAAAGAAATGCTCCAAACAAAAGCTGAATACGGTTATTTTGACATAGCAACGCTACTTATATAGAGAGAAGCACTACCTATAAATAGTGGTGTCAGGAATAGAGATTTTGTGATACCAAAAAAGACACCCTCGCTTTTGATAGGAATCTCATGCAGGGATGTCCATATCTCAATGCGAAGGTGTCTTAATAACGAGGGTCAGATGCCACGGAACGTAAAGGTGAACTCCACAGGCTTGGTCACATCAGGAATATACTCCGGGTGGACATTGGCACCCCAGCTGTCATCACCGCCGACGCCCATCTGCTCGCCGATGGCACGAATCACCGTGTAATGGATCGGGGGCAGCTCGTAGGGATGCTTGGCACTCTCCATTTCATGGGGAGTGTAGGGCAGCGCAGAGAAGAACATGGGCTTTGCGGCATCTGCGGTAAACAGCAGCCCGCGACCCTTGCGGTCCACTACCTTTGCCCAGCGCACAGCGGTCTTTGCACCGCACTCCTGCGGCACAAGGTACTGCGCCATGTTATCTGCAACCTTGTTCTGGTAAATGCCCAGCTTTGCACCATGCTGGCGATCCCAGTAGGTCTCCGCAGGGCCGTTTCCGTACCACTCCACCGTGTCGTAGTCAGCGTCGATCTTGAACAGTACGCCGAACTCCGGCATTGCTGCAAGTCCTTCCACCGGGTCATAGTGCAGGGTGGTCTGGATGCGGCCATCACCGAACACACGGTACTGCAGGCTGCACTCTGCTGCGGGGCTGGTCTGGAGGTTATAGAGATAGGTCACGACCACGCTGTCGGCTTCCACCTCGCAGGTGGGGTTCTGGAGGATGGTGCCGCCATGAACAGACGGGATCTCCTTGCCGATGCCCTTGGCGGTAGCGTACAGGCTTGCCAGCTTCCACTGACCGCGAACGCCGCCCATGTTGTTGCCGCAGTCGTTGTCGGTGGGAGCGCGCCAGAAGTTGGGACGGGGAATCTCCTGAATCATCTCCTTGCCGGCATAGCGGTAGGAAGTCAGGCCGCCATTCAGATCGGAGAACAAAACATCGAAATTCTCGCCCCGGACACCGATGTTGTGTGTACCGTGCGTAACGGTAAACGGCGTGACCTTCTTGCTGGGAATGGAACGGACCACAGCGATCACACCCTGTCCAAAGGCGACTTCATGACCTTTCTTTGCCCAGCTGGTGTCCTCCTTCAAACGGAAGCTGATGGTCACTGCATATTCACCGGGGAGCGCAGGGACCATAAACGGCAGCGGGAAGCTGGAACGCTCTTCGGGAGCAACATCAATATTGGTCAGTTCCTGCTGCTGATACAGCTTTCCATCACGATGCAGCAGTGCAACGCAGTCGAAAGCATCCGTAGAGGTGAACAGGTTCTTGTTCCAGACTTCAAAGCCAGAGTTGTCGATGGAAATGGCGATGTTCTGATAGCAGAACTTGACCTCCTGCATCTTGGGAGAAGGAGCACGGTCACCACCGTAGGCAATGCCGTTTCCGCTGAAATTATAGTCGGTAGGACGCTCACCGAAGTCGCCGCCGTAGGCTTGGAACCACTTGCCGTAGCGGTCTTTTTTCCAGATGGACTGGTCGATGTAATCCCAGATGAAGCCGCCCTGATAGCCGCAGTCCTTCTGGTCGGCAAGTTCCGTGTACTTGTGCAAAGCACCGTTGGAGTTGCCCATAGCATGAGAGTATTCGCACTCGATATAAGGCCGCTTATCGCCCTGTGCCAGATACTCTTTAATGTCCTTCACAGTGCTGTACATATGGCTCTCAATATCGGTGGTCTCGAGGAAGCGGGGATCATTGACCACACCTTCGTAATGCACCAGACGGGTGTCATCAAAGCGGCGGACCATCTCTGCCATCTGGAGCAGGGTCTCACCGCCAAACGATTCGTTGCCCAGAGACCAGATCAGAACGGCAGGATGGTTTTTGTCACGCTGGTAAGTGGAATTCATGCGGTCAAACAAGACAGCTTTCCACTCCGGCTTATCATTGGGCAAAACGCCCTCGATGCCGCGAATGCCCGCCTGATGGATGTCCCATGTGCCATGGGATTCCAGATTGTTCTCTGCGATCAGATACAGACCATACTCGTCGCACAGGTCGTACAGTGCATCCTGATTCTGGTAATGGCTGGTACGGATGGCATTGATGTTGTTCTGCTTCATGGTGATGATGTCCCGAAGCAGTTCCTCATGGGTGTGTACGCCCACAGCACGACCCGTAATGGAGCTGAACTCATGACGGTTGGCACCCTTGAACACGATGCGCTTGCCGTTGAGCAGCATCCGATTGTTCTTCAACTCGAACTTGCGGAAACCGACTTTCTGCCCGGTCACCTCTACCAGATGGCCTGCATCGTCTAGCAGCTCGATTTCCAGTTCATACAGAGCCGGGTCCTCTGCACTCCACAGGTGGGGGTTCTCCACCGCATGGCTGAACAGAGCAGAACCGCCGTTCAGTGCGATTTTTTCGGAGAACACTTCCAGCTCACTGCGGCGCAGGGTCAGACGGGCTGCGCCCTTACCCTCCACCTGCAATGCAACTTCCAGCGTGGAATGAGTAAAATCATCCCCGGCAAACAGCGTTTTGACGGATACATCTTCCAGATGCACGGTGGGGATGGCGTACAGCCACACGCTGCGGAAGATGCCGGAGAAGCGGAAGAAGTCCTGATCTTCGCACCAGCTGGAGGAAGTCCACTTGAACACCTGCACAGCAAGTTTGTTCACGCCCGGCTGGAGATAGGGAGTCAGATCGAATGCGTGTGCGGAGAAGCTGTCCTCGGTGTAACCCACATAAGACCCGTTCAGCCAAAGAGCCATGCCGCTTTCCACACCCTCGAACTCGATGTGGACGGGCTTGCCCTGCATGGATTCCGGCAGCTCGAAGTATTTTACATAGCTTGCCACCGGATTGAACCGCTGCGGGATCTCACCCGGCTGTACATCTTCACGGCCATCCCACGGATACTGAATATTCGCGTACTGGGGAATGTCGTAGCCCTCCATCTGGATGTGTGCCGGAACATGAATGTCATCCCAGCCGCTGCAATCGTAATCCGTCTTTTCAAAGCCGGGGATGGCACTGGTGTAGTTCTTTGCGTAGGCGAATTTCCAGATACCGTCCAGCTTCAGCGCCAAAGAAGAGGAGCCTGTCCGATATTCTTCGCGGGAAGCGTAAGTACGGAAACTTGCATGAGCATTCAGCACGTTTTCCTTGAAAAAGGTGGGGTCTTTTACTTTTGCAAAATCAAATGCAGCCATAGTATTTCCTCATTTACCTTTTATAATTTTATAATATTTCTCCAGCCTCCCCGGAGGAATCGCTGGATTCCTCCGGGGAACAGCAGATGAAGGAGAAATGATAAGGGCTTGTTATCAGACTGCTGCACGCAGTTTTTCATTTGCTTCTTCAACTTTCAGATGAGACAGAATGAAGGTGATGATGGCATCCAGAGCAAACGGGATCACCAGATACATGATCTTCAGCATATTGATGCAGGAATCCGGCTGAACGGTCAGAGCACTGTCAAAATGGCTTGCTGCCAGCAGCCAGCCGGTGATGGCAGTACCCAGACCGCCGCCCAGCTTCACACCGAGAGAAGTGCAGGAGTACATCGTGCCATCCACGCGCTTATGCTTCGTCAGCCAAGTATATTCAGAGCAGGCTGCGATCACAGCGTTCATATCGCCCTGCCAAGGACCCTGACCAAGAGCTGCGATTGCAGTAAAGAGCAGCATCAAGGTCACATTGCCGCTGCCCATGTAACCAGCTACAGCAACCAGTGCACGAGAAATCGTTGCCAGAGTATAGCTCATTACATTCAGCTTATACATTCCATTCCACTTTGCAACCAAGGTCGGGGTGAACACCAGTGCGATGATCAGAGGAATGTTGATTGCCCAAGAGAATACACCGAACAGATTCTGGTTGCCAAGGATGTAGGTTGCATAGTAGGTGCCCATGCTGATCATGGCACCGTAGATCTGCTGCAAAATGTAGGTGACGCAAATGGCGAAAATTGCCACCAGCGTAATGGCACAGCCAATGTAGCCGTACAGCATCCAAGGACGGGCTTTGCCCATCTTAGAATGCGTTTTGTCAATCAAAGAACCAAAGAAAATGTCCGTCACACCGTCCAGCAGTTTGGAAACTGCAATCAGAGTGCCGACAATACCGGGGTTCAGGCCAACGGTGTTGGTCAGATAGATCATGACGAAGGAGGACAGGAATGCATACACCACGTTGCCTGCAATATCGCCTGAACCATAGCCGACTTTATTATACCACTTTAGATAACGTTTCTCAGTCATTGTGCTTTCTCCCATCTTGCTTGTTTTGTGTGGGCGCGACCAATCTGCTGCGCACTTCAGACTGGAATTCTCATTACGCAAGTTGCCCAAATCTCTTGCGTCCCGTCTGAAAATATTATAGAATCCAATGGAACAAAAAGATATAGACAAGATGGAACAGAATATGCACAAAATCAAAGAGTTTGTAATTTTTTGATAGAACATTTCCCAAATCACTGTAAAATCTCTGAAGATGAGGAGGACGCAGGGATGTATTTCAACTCAGGATATTTGAACAACTCCCGTTTGGATTTCAAAGACTACTCAAAGCCGCTGGTCGTAGGCAGCTGCGGCACTTATCGCTTGAAAAAACGCCCTAAGCTACCTACTTTTTGGGCAAAGGGTCGCAGAGACTATCAAATCCTCTATGTGGCATCTGGTAAAGCACACTTCTGGTTCGATGGTGTTGAGGAAGTGGTGACTTCTGGACACATGGTGCTTTATCAGCCGAAAGAAATCCAGAAGTATGTCTACTATGTAGAAGATCATCCAGAGGTGTTCTGGATTCACTTTACAGGATACGATGTCAAAAACATCCTGAACTATCACGGAATACCCTTGGACAAGCACGTTTTTTACAGCGGCACACTGCCGGATTACAAAATGCTGTTCCGAAAGATCATCCGGGAACTGCAACAATGTGAATATGGCTATGAAGACTATATTGCTTCTCTCTTCAACATCATTCTGCTTTTAGTAAGCAGGCAACAGCAGGAAAGCGAGAAAACAACTACAAGCATCCCCGAAGAAATCGAAGCCGCCGTTGCCTACTTTAACGAGAATTATAATACAAAGGTCAGTGTGGACGATTACGCAGAATCGCTGCATATCAGTACGAACTGGTTTATCCGTAATTTTAAGCTGTACATGAAAATAAGCCCTGCACAATACATCCTGTCCCTTCGGATGGTAAATGCCCAGAGCTTATTGGAGAACACCGAATACAATATTGGAGAAATTGCAGAGATCGTAGGGTATGATAACCCACTCTATTTTAGCCGGGTATTCAAGAAAGAGTATGGTGTCAGTCCGGCACAGTACCGAAAGAATCTGGAAGAATCTACTGAAAAATGAGAAAGATTCCTTATAAATGGTCTGTCAGATTGGACGGCTCCCAACGAATGCGATGCTTTTAGCTTGCGTCTTTCTGTTCGTCAAGAATGCGCCAGCCGTCCATCAGGTCTGAATTTTCCATAATAAAGGTGTGGGCGGTATCCTGTCCCCACGAGTTGTCGTATTTCAGCATCAGATAATCGCTCAACTCGGTTCGATTTTTGAACTTCAACAAGCGATACGGCTC
>ERZ791843.959-NODE-959-length-13796-cov-5.94651_pt1 | contig 13796 bp, 17 predicted proteins | sample MGYA00510290_ERZ791843 | MGnify/ENA primary metagenome ERZ791843 (study PRJEB30046, sample SAMN00715254) | human gut metagenome | study: EMG produced TPA metagenomics assembly of the A metagenome-wide association study of gut microbiota in type 2... | reverse complement strand
AAAGTTCCCACTCACTATACCGAATTAACGTATTCCCCTATTAACGCATTAACGCTTTAACGTGCTAAAATAATAAAGCACACTTTAATACTTTAAAGTGATACAAGTGAATCAAAGTACAATAACGTAGAATTGTCTGAATATTACGACTTTTATAAATTTGAAAAAATCTATTGCTTTTTATAGAGAATATGCTATAATAGACTTATCAAATGAAAGGGAGGTAATTGAAATGAGAAAACCTAATATTGAATTTTTTAAAGAGAGTTAAAGAAGAAAGAACCGTGGACACGAGAAAGTACAGATATTATTGCAATGGTGATGACGCAATTATAAGAGTACCGATTTGCTGTATAGGAACAACTGGATGGTACGATGAAGATAACCATGTGTTTATTTGCTATGAAAGGGATGTAAGATAGGATGTTAGACGCAATAGCAATTACTTTATTATGCTTAGGATTTTATTTAGGAGGTTACGACAGTGCAAAGGAAAAATATGGAAAGAAACATTGACTTTGATAAGAACGGATATTGCAAAGATAGGGACACATACAAAAGTCCCTATTTTGCGACTAAAGCTTTTAACAATAATGAGCACAACAAAGGGTGTAACACATACGATATTGAGAAACGCCCTATATTAAGAAAAACAGAGCAAGGTGACTATATAATATTAGGAGAAACAATCGAAATTGGATATGAAAAGGTGATTACAAATGGAAACAGTAAGAATTGATTTAAGACGTAAAGATATAGATATTGAAGCAGTAAGAAGTATTAGGAGAAAACTTGCGAAAAGAGCAAACCAAAGATTGCGTGTTTTAGAAAAAAATAAACTTACAAAGAACGCTTACAGAGTAGCTACATACTATACACAGCAGACAAGAGGAAAAGACAGATTTAGTGAAGCAAAAATGGTTAAGGCAGATATGCGATACTTAAAGCAAGAAATTCTTGAATTGGAAAGATTTTTAAATTCTGTGACTTCTACCTTGACGGGATATAAGAAATTAAAACAACAGAGATTGAAAGTTTTTCGAGAATACGGGCTTGAGGTTAAAGACACGCAAGAGTTTTTTGACTTTTTAAATTCTGAAATCTACAAACAACTTGCTAATAAAGCTATTTCTTCTGATATTCTACAAGAATTTTACGATACAGTGAAATCGAAAAAGGACGCAAAGAAAGAGGAAATACAGAAAGCCCTTGAAAAGTTTAGGGAAGGAAATATAGACACAATAGAAGAGCTATACGAAGAATTTGACTTAACGTTTATGGAGTAGATTATGGTAAAGTTTAATTTAACGGGAGAATTTAAAAATGAAGAAGCATTGTTTTACGAGGTGGAAGACCTTACCCCGTTAGATTATGCTATGAACTGTGATATAGTATATAGTAAAGCAAGAAATAATAAGAAAGCATATTACAATTATCCGAACACTTTTGATATTGAAAGTACGACAGTAGATTGCGAAGAACCTTATGCTTTTATGTATATTTTTATGTTCTGGTACAATGGAAAGGCTATTTGTGGCAGACGCTGGGAAGAATTTGTTAAATTTATTGATAATGTAGTAAAGTACAATAATGATGATATAAAGGTAGTATTTTATGTACATTATTTATCTTATGAATTCCAATTTATTAAAGATTTTTTTAATTGGAAAGAAGTATTTGCAGTTGAAGCACATAAAGTACTTAGAGCTACTTATAAGAATATCGAATTTCGGTGCTCTTTTTATTTATCCAACATGAATTTAGAGAAGTTTTGTGAAAGTGGGAAGAATGTAAAACATCTGAAACAAGCAGGGCATTTTGACTACAAAGTATTAAGAACGCCAGATACGGTTTTAACGGATGAAGAATTGACATATTGTTATTGTGATGTAGTCGGATTACATGAAAGATTATTGGAGTCTTTGGAAGATGATACAATGATTACAATACCATACACAAGTACAGGATATGTAAGAAGAAACTGCCGTTTAGCAATGCGAAAAAACAAAGCAAATAGAGAACTATTTTTAAAGACGCGTTTAAATAAGGAAACTTATACTTTATTAAAAGAAGCCATGCGAGGAGGAAATACGCATGGAAACGCTTTGAACGTAGAACAGATAGAGCATGATGTTAAATGTTTTGACATTGCTAGCTCATATCCAGCCGTAATGATGATTAAATATTATCCTGTTACTTGCTTTACAAAGGTAAAACCTACTATGAAAAGCTTTGAAAAATACTTAAAAGAGTATTGTTGTTTATTTAGGGCACACTTTATCGGATTAAAGATAAAGAAAGAAGTTCCAGTGCCGTATATATCTGAACATAAGTGTTTAAAGAAAATGAACCCTTTAATTTTTAACGGGCGAGTAGTCGAAGCAGAAGCTGTTAGTATGACAGTTACGGAAATTGACTTTGACATTATCAATTCTGAATACACTTACGAAAAGTTTGCTATTTCTGATTTTTATATTGCTAAAAGAGGAGAATTGCCAAAAGAGTTAAAAGATGAAATTATGTCTTATTTTTATAATAAAACTACTTTAAAGAAAGTTGACCCGTACTTGTACGCAAAGAGTAAAAATCTATTAAATTCTATATTTGGAATGGCTTGTACAGACCCTGTACGTGAAATAATGTTATATTCTGAAACAGTAGGTTGGGTAAAAGAAACAGAAGATATAGAAGAAGCACTTGATAAGTATTATAGTAGTTATAACAGCTTTCTGCCTTACCAGTGGGGAATTTGGGTTACAGCACACGCGCGCTTGCAATTAGAAAAATCCTTAAGATTGACTAAAAGTCATACAGTCTACGTTGACACAGACAGTAATAAGTGTGTAGACGTACCCGACAACATTTTAGACGAATTAAATGAAGAAATAAAGAAAGAAGCAGAGGAGCATAAAGCATGCGTTGATTTTAACGATGAACGTTATTATCTAGGAGTATTTGAACAAGAGGACACTTGTAAAGATTTTATAACAATGGGTGCGAAGAAATACGCTTATACGGAAGATGACGATACATTTCATATAACAATTTCTGGTGTATCTAAAAAATTAGGTGCGCAAGAAATGATTGAAAAAGCAAAAGAAGAAAACACTCTACCTATTGAACAGTTTAAAAGGGGGTTTATATTTTATAATTGCGGAAGAACAGTACACCGCTACAACGAAGAAAGACCGCACTATATTACAGTAAATGGTTGTAAGATACTGAATGCAAGTAACATTGCAATTAGTGACAGTACATACAAGTTAAGCACGACAAATGATTTTGAAAGTTTTATTGAAAATAACCTTGACATTATGATTTAATTGTGCTATTATATACTTGTAACAAAGAAACAGATTTATTAAGAAAGAACAACACTATATCTGATTAAATGGAGGAAACAACATGAACAACAAAATTATGGTAAACGTAACAGCAAAGGACATTTTTAATGCACAGGTAGGAAAAGGATTTAAAGAAGCAGGCAGCGGAAAAATTGAAGGAAAGCTTACTGGATATGCAGTTTATAACACAGAGTCTGAGAGTGAAGAAACTGGAGAAATTGAAACAAAAACAATCTCCTTAATGATTGTTGACGGAGTAATCTATTCTGGTGAAAGTATTGTAATTGCAAGCAGAATAAGACAAATAAGACAGTTCACAACAGAAGAAGAAATTAAAGCGGGCATTCCTATTCAGTTCGGCGAATTGAAAGTAGGAAGGGGAACAGCAACAACTTTCATATTGAAATAGGAAGGAGGAATGGCGGTCAATCGACCGCCTTTTCTGTTATGTATTTAAACTTAGAAACATTAGAAAATAAATTAGATGTGTTTAATATAATTTTAGGAAATCGTGGCGGAGGAAAGACATATACTTGTTTAAGAGATTGTATAAAGAATGGAAAGAAATTTATATATTTAAGAAGAACACAAAAAGAGATACAGCGTATTGCAAAGAAGAAAGTAGACGTGTCCTTATCTCCTTTTGAACCTCTTAATAAAGACTATCCAGATTGGAATTTGGAAGTAGAACCGCTTGATGATGATATATATACAGTTACAAATGGATATGAAGATGAAAAGAAAAGTGTGGGGCTTATGTGTCCTTTAAGCACCTTTGCTAGTATGCGTGGTTTTTCTGCACCCGACATAGAAGTGATTATATTTGATGAATTTAATCCAGAATTACACGTAAGAGGGATTAAAAATGAAGATGATGCATTTTTTAATATGTACGAAACAGTAAATCGAAACAGGGAACTGCAAGGAGAAAAGCCTGTACAAGTATTTTTGTTAGGCAACACAAACAATATTGCAATTCCAATTCTAGAAACACTTGGCTTAATTGAAGTAATAGAGGGAATGCAGAGAAAAGGAAAGAAATTTTATAATAACAGAAATCGAAACTTATTTTTAATGCTAATGGAAGACAGTGATTACATAGAGAAAAAATCCAAGACAGCTTTATATAAGCTTACAGCTGGTACAGAATTTTATGAAATGGCACTTGAAAACAAGTTTGCATATAATGACTTTAGCGACATAGAAGTTAAAAAACTGAATGAATACCGATTGGAGTTTACTTGTAATGATTTTGCAGTTTGGAAACACAAAAGCCGATTCGAATTTTATGTAACAAAGAATACAACAGGACGAGTAGACTATGAAAGCACAGAAGCTGAAGCTGTGGCTTTACGAAATCGTATGAGATATTTATATAATGCTTATGTTGGAAGAAAAATAATTTATCAAAATTACAGGGTAAAAAAGTCCTTTACAAATTATGTGTAATGTGTTATTATAATAATCGAGGAAGGGAACAACTCAAGGCTCGGAAAGCCGTTCATGGGTGGGAGCACCTAAACCTTCCTCTTTTTCCTAAAGGGCATGAAATTCATGTTCTTTATGGAAAGGAGGAAACGAAATGAATGAAATCGTGACAGTAGTCACAAATGCTATTAGCAATGTCGGTTTTCCAATCTGTTGTGTCGGCGCATTAGGTTATCTTTTGTATCGTGAGCAGGAATTGCACAGAGAAGAAAGCAAGATGTTTACGAGCGCAATTAAAGATTTAACAGTCGCGCTCACACAACTTTCAGAAAAGTTGGGGGGTAATGAAGATACTGAGGATTATTGATGTAAGTAATTGGCAAGAAGGGCTTGTAGATTTGGCACATCTGGAAAAGTACAACGCTGACGGAGTAATGATGAAAGCAACAGAGGGCAGAACTTATACCGATAAGTCTCTTGATAGCTTTTATGACCGATTGCACGGAGCGAAAGACGGAAAACCAGATAAGAATAAAATTTATGGTTTCTATCATTACGCAAGACCAGAAAATAATTCTCCAGAACAGGAAGCGCAACACTTCCTCGACAAAGTCGGACACCATGCAGGTAATGCGATTTTTGCTTTGGATTGGGAGGGAAAAGCATTAAACTATCCCATTACATGGGCTATTCGTTGGCTTGACTATGTTTATGAAAAAACAGGTGTTCGCCCATTGATTTACACACAGGGAAGTTACACAAAGTATTTACAGAAAGTCTTAAACAGAGATTATGGACTTTGGGTGGCACATTACGGGGTAAAAAAGCCAAACATTGGAGTTTATCCGTTCTATGCAATGTGGCAGTACAGTGCAGATGGAATTGACCAGAATTATTTTAACGGTGATGAAAAAATATGGAGAAAGTATTGTGAGGTGAGATAATGTCTAGTATTTCAAAACTCTTAACAAAAAGTGCTTCACGCTTCAATATTGCAAGTTTAACAAAAAGAGGTATAAAGCGTGTCTTACTTACACCTAAGAATACCGTGGCTTTTGACGATACGCTGTTGCAGGCTAATAAAGAATATGATATTACCTTTCCAGAGTTAAATGGTACATTACCCTCTTACATTCAAGTAGTATCTACCGCTGAGACATGGGAATGTGGATGCAGAGTTATGGAGTTAGCTGGAAAAGGTAATGCTAATTACTTTGGCATTACAAAAGAAAATAACAACGGAGTGCCTACATAATGGCTTGGATAGCAGGAAACAGATATCTATCACAGTCGGAAATGGATAACAACGCTCTAATTGTTGCTCAAATACTTTTAGAGTTTGGATGGACTCATAACGCTATTGCAGGGACTTTAGGTAATATGCAATATGAGTCTAACATAAACCCCGGTTTGTGGGAAAATTTGAATGAAGGAAACACAAGCAATGGTTTTGGATTGACACAATGGACTCCTGCAACAAAATTGATAAACTGGTGTAATAGTAAAGGACTTAACTACAAAGACGGAAATGCACAGTTACAACGATTGCAGTATGAAGTCGAATGGGACACACAGAGTCCTAATCAAGGTCAATGGATAAATCGAGATGGACTATCCTTTGCCGAATACATTAAAAGCACTGATACTCCGACTAATCTTGCAAGAGTGTTTATCCGTTCTTACGAACGTCCAGCAAATGAAAACCAACCACAAAGGGGAACAGCCGCCGAACGATACTTTAATTTGATAAAGGATTTAGTAGGCGGAAAACTGGAAAAAGTGATTGAAGCAATTATGGGAAGAACAGTAGAATACAACGGGCACGAGGGATTGAACCTTTATTCACAAGACGCTGTATTGCGAACACAAGTTTTTAACTTGCCGACAGGTCATTCAGATTGTTCATCTCTAATGTGGAAAGCATTTGAAATCTACGGTGATACCTTTATTGGAACATGGACAGAAGAACAGAGAACCCATGGTGAACTAGTTTGGACGAACACAAATCCAGACTGGCACACTGTCCCTTTAGAGGAACAAAGTAAAATCATGCGAGGTGATTTAATATTCTATGGTACTTTAGGAGGAAAAAGTGAACACGTAGAAATGTTTCTCGGTGATAATCAACAGGTAGGTCACGGCTCAGGTTGGGGTCCGACTTTAAAGGTAACAAGCAACTATAGACATCCGTACCCAGTAATGGAGGTAAGAAGATACTTATACGGGGGTGGAATTATACCACCGACAAACCCCCTTTGGAAAAAATACTTAGGTGGAATTGTTAAAAATAGGAGGAAAAAACAATGCAAACAAGTGATATTGTTAAATTAGTAAACGCTGGGTTTACGAAAGAGGAGATTATGCAGTTGGCTAGCCCAGCACAGACACAGGTTCAGCCACCAACACCGGTTCAGACACAGGTTCAGACACCAACACTGGTTCAGACACAGGTTCAGACACCAACACTGGTTCAGCCACAGGTTCAGCCACCAGTACAGATGCAGATGCCACCGAATGTGGACTATAAAATGCTTTATGAAACACAGAAACAGATGCTTGCCGATATGCAGTTTTTAAACCAGAGAATGAATGTTGGTGCACCGATTGACACCGTGGATAGCGTCATGAAGGATTTTCTTGGAGGTGAAAAATAATGCCAGCTAATGAATTAAGTATCAATCAGGTTAGTACAATTTTAAATGCAGTGGTTAAGCAGGCAACAGGAAACACAGCTTTAACAGCCGTGGACGGAAAAAATTTTGCAACAGTGGCGCAATTACCATTAAAAATTGGGTATGACCCCGTTATTTCGGCGATTTCTCAGGTACTTTCCTCTACAATTTTTTCTATAAGACCGTATTCAAGGAAATTTAAAGGAATTAACGTGTCGAATCAGAAATTCGGAAACATCACGCGAAAATTAAACATTGCAGACTCAGATTGGACAGATGACGATAGACAGAAATTGGAGGATGGAAGCAGTATTGATATGTACGTTGTAAAGAAACCGACTGTACTACAGACAAACTTCTATGGTGCAAATGCTTTTCAGCGGCAGACCACAATTTTTAAAGACCAGTTAGACGTTGCCTTTTCCTCACAGGAAGAATTTGGACGATTTATCTCCATGTTGATGAGCAATGTTTCCGATATGATTGAGCAGGGACATGAAAGTATGGCGAGAATGTGCATTCTTAACTACGTTGGTGGAAAGCTTGCTAATGCAGATGAAGTAAATAACCGTATTCACTTGCTTACAGAATACAATGAGCTTACAGGTTTGACTTTAAATGATAAAGACGTATATAAACCAGAGAATTTTCCGTCATTCATGAAGTTTGTTGTCGCTAGGATTAAAGCAATTTCAAATCTCATGACTGAAAGAAGTGAAAAGTTTCACACTAACGTTACTGGAAAAGAGATTATGCGTCATACTCCACTTCCAAAACAGAAACTGTATCTGCTTGCTCCGCAACAGTATTTAATGGAAACGTCCGTGTTGTCAGATTTATTTAACGATAAATACATGAAAATGACTGACTTAGAGTTAGTTAATTTTTGGCAGAATATCGATAAACCAGCTGATATTGATATTAAACCTATTTATATGGATAAGACTGGAGCTTTAAAACAGCCTGCTGATTCAATTGAAGAAACTCACCTTTTCGGTGTAATTTTCGATGAAGAAGCTCTGGGTTATACTACTGTCAACAGCTGGTCTGCACCTACACCTTTTAATGCAAGAGGGGGTTATCATAATATCTTCTGGCACTATACAGATAGATATTGGAATGACTTTACAGAAAATGGTGTTGTTCTACTGTTAGATTAACAAGATAGGGGGTAAAGGGGACGTTAGTCCCCTTGAAATCTAGATGGAAGTAATTTTTTATAAATTCAGTAAAAGAAAAAATAGTACGAAACAGGCTTCTGGAGGACTTTCTTACAGACACGGCACTTTAAAGGAGTTTTGTAGTATTACAAAGCCTATAATTCTTGTAGACATGGGAAAAATTCCAGATTACAATTATGCTTATATTGCAGAATTTAAAAGATATTACTACATTACTAATGTAGTAGTGGAAAGCGGTACAATGTGCAGAGTTTACATGGCTGTGGATGTATTGGCGAGTTACAAATATGAAGTCTTAAACACTAAAGTATTTGTACAGCGGTGGAGTAGGTCAAATGTTATTGACTTAGTAGACGGAGAATGTATCGCAAAAGCAAACCCTGAAATTATGATAGAAACAGGTCGCATGCCACTCGATACGAAGGGGATTTTTGTTTTAGGAATAGCTGGAAAGAATGGAGAAGAAGCAATAACTTACTTTGACTTGTCTCTAGGACAGATGGAACGTTTTAATTATTTTATGTTTACGGAAGAAACTTTTGCGAGCGTAATATCCGAAGACGTAGTTAAAACATTTTTTAATCCGTTTGAATATGTAACATCTGCAATGTGGTTTCCATTTCCACATAGTCTGCAAGAAGCAAAGAAAATTGACTTCGGATGGTTCGAAAGCGAAGAAATGAAAGGTGTTCCGTTAAAGGGAAACTCTCTTACAAGTGGAGAACTTTGGGTTAGAATTCCAAAAATGTACCCTAACGGAGATTTCAGAAACGGCACTTTTGGGCAATACGAAATATATATTCCTTTCTTTGGTACTATCCCGTTGGATAGTAACATTATTAACAGTGCAGATGTCATATCTTACAAGTTTGTCGTTGATATTGCAACAGGAAAAGCGCAATGCCAGCTCGGATACGGTGATGAAAGCATAATGGAAAGTGGAAGTGGTACAGTGTTTAAAAGAATAGAGGGGCAAATGGGATGCCCTGTCGCTCTTGCACAAAGTAAAACAGATATTATAAATAGTGCTTTTAGTGGTGTTGGTAGTCTTGCAAGTGCCCGCCCGTCCGTTGGTGGTGTTGTAAACGCTGTGCATGGGGTTTACAGTGCAGTACAGAACGCAATGCCTAAAATGGAAACAAAAAGCGGAAATGGTTGTAGAAGTATCATGGATTTTGAAAAGGACGTAAAGCTAACAGCCACATTTTATCGAGCTAATGTATTAAATCCAGAAGATAGGGGGTATATACACTGTAAAAGGCAAACTCTGGGAAGCTTGGGTGGTGGTTTTGCTATTTGCGATAATGCAAGTATTCCATTATCTGCAACAGAAGAAGAAATTGCAGAAGTTAATAACTATGTGAATGGAGGAATTTATATTGAGTAATTATCCTGTGGACTTTGATGGAATAGCACGTTACAACACTAAAGTAACCCCAAATACCGTACATACTTGGGGGACTTACAATGTAGAATTTTATAAGAGATATTTGCTTACTAAAGCAATGTCAGTCTTTAATTGGAGTGTACCAGATAGCTGGTCTTTAGACTATTTTAAAAGTTGTATTTATGTAAATGGTAAAATTTGTGTGATAAATACAAATCGTTTTGGAGTAATCCCACAAATGTTTACGCCAGCAGGATATGACATCTATTATGAGCCTAACACAGCATACATTGCTAGCCCAATTTTAGGAGAGTACACACTGGAAATAGGTAAACAATGTGAAGTGATAAAGCTAAAAAGAGATTGGTGTGGAATTATGGATATTATTAACAATTATGCAGAATTGCTTGCCGAATGTGATAAGTCTATCGGTGTCAATCTTTTAAATACGAAAGTTGCTTTTACTTTTGCGGTAAACAGTAAAACAGAAGCAGAAAAAATGAAGAAAATCTATGACCAAATTACTTCTGGAAATCCAGCTGTATTTTACAAAGACGGTGGGGAAAAGTGGGATTACTTTAGTCAGAATTTAAAGCAAAATTACATTGTACAAGATTTGATTATTGCTAAAAAGTCCATTATGGACGAGTTTAATACTCTTGTTGGTATTCCAAACGCAAACACGGAAAAGAGAGAAAGATTAGTCAAGGATGAAGTTAACGCAAACAATGCGGACACCTTTTCACTTGCAACAGAATGGTTGGAAGAATTAAAAATCGGATGTGAAAAGGTCAATAAAATGTTTGGACTTAACTTGTCTGTTAAATTTAGGGAGGGGGTAAAGCAGAATGGCGAAGATAACACTGTGGGGGATTCTGAATAATTACCCAGAAATTATTAAAGGGGTGGAACTGCCGAACAACGTGGATTACGAAACGCTGTTGGAGGTCATAATCTTTAAAGCAGGGGAAAATGAGGTCATGTACCCGAACCCTGCTTTCATGGAAACAGCAGTTCGGGCATGGTTTCGAGCGAAAAAGTACGAGTTTGATAAACTTGCAGAAACTTTGGATTTAAAATACAATCCGATTGAAAATTACGACAGAAAAGAAGAATGGACGGATAGAACAGAAAGTACAAGTAATTCCAGTACGAAAGGAAATGGAACAAGTACGGAAAGTAAATATGCGTTCGACAGTACGAGCTTTAACCCGTACACACGTACAGAAAGTTCGAACAGTGACAGTGATACTGTGCAGGGGAACGGGGAAACAGTGCACAGTGGAAAAATTCACGGGAATATTGGAGTTACAACGTCACAGAAGATGATACAATCTGAAAGAGAAGTAGCGAACTTTGATATATATGACTATATTGCAAGTAAGTTTGAAGACGCTTTTACGCTTGCGGTTTATTGAGAAAGGAGAATGATTATGAGTTTTGAAGTGTTTCCTTACACCAATTTCCATGAAATGAATTTAGATTGGTTAATTGAAAAAATGAAAGAGTTAGTAAAAGAATGGATGGACGTAGGCAAAAAATGGGAAGAAATTAAAGAATTGATTGAGAATTTCTTAGACCACGTAGCAGTAGACATTTCCGAAGAAGTTAAGAAACAGTTAAAAGTAATGCTGGATAATGGAGAGTTAGAAGCAATTATCACAAGTTCCTTAGGAATTGTAACAAGTGTAGATACTTGCGTGGAACTCAAGACATCCACAAAGTACAAAGCTGGACAAGTTATTGTCACAAAAGGATATCATAAAATAGGAGACAATGGAGGCGCAACTTATTACTTATCGGAAACTGTGTTCGAAGATACAGGAATTTTTGAAAAAACCGCAAACGGACTGTTTGCAAATATGCTATACAATAGCGTAATTACTGTGGAACAGTTGGGCGTTGTTAGTAATGCAACTGGAGACTACACGACAAAACCGGCTAATAATGCGGTAGCTTTTAATAATGCTTTAACACTTTGCAAGAGTAATTCGACAAGAAAGCATAAGTTTAAATTAGTAGGACATGGAAATTATTATGTAGAAACAACTTTGGATTTCGGCGGAGAAAATGAATCAAAAGTTTCGAACAGTGATTTCAAAACCGACTTTTCTGGTTCAACGATTTTCACAGATAAAAGCTTAGACGCTCTTATTTCTATTAAAAATGCTCAGGAAATTATTTATAATTTTGGGTATATCAATGCAGAAACTTGTAATTATGGAATTAAAATTACCTCTTTGGAGCGCTATGACTGGTCTCAGTATATTACTTTACAATGTTTAGATGTAAGAGCTTCAACAAAGTCCTTATATGTCACTAACAATAATAAGGGCGGCTGGGTGAATGAATTACACGTTATCGGTGGCTTATATCCAAATGGAATATTTATAGATTGCCCTAATAGAATAGATGAAGTTTTTGTAACTAATATGCTCTCTGGTTTCTATTTTATGGACGTGTCATGTGAAGGTGCTGATACGTGGTTTAAGTTAAAAAATGTTGTTTACACATATATAAATAACGCGAGAACAGTAGACGTTAGTAACAAATGGATTGAAACACAGCAAAATTGCAGTAACATTTATTTAACAGGTTCTTTTAGAACAGACCAATTAGCAATATCACAGGAAACGTACAATATCAACATAAGAGGCTCTTTAAATATTCCCGATAAATTTACAATAAAAAATCCTATTTATATTAAAGGTGGGTGGGTTACAGATTTTCTACCGATTGCTTCATCGCAAGGAAAAGGGACTGGTTTCATTCGAAACAATGATGTATCTCCTACAATTATTCAATTTAAAGGAGATTGTTCAAAAATTATTCTGCCGAAAGAATATTCAGACTATCTGGGTGTAAATAAATTTGAAGCGTACTTCGACAATGACTGCTCAGGTGTTGTAAGAGACTCGTACGGACTAACAGTTGTCAATACAGGAAGTTATAAAGGCAGATATGCAACTATATACTATGTAGGTGGTGCTTGGTGGATAAACTCACCAGCAAATAATTAAGAGGGCTTGTAGCCCTCTTTAATTGTATTCTATTTTAAATATTCCTAAAGCCCTTAGTTCTTCATTGTCAAATTGCCAATGTATAAGCCTGTTCTTTAGTGCCCTATACCCTCGTTCATTTATGTATGCAATCCTTGTTTTTCTGTCGATTGTTACAAATACAGTAGCGTATTTCTTATTTATCGTGCTTTTCACCGTCAACATTGTTTGCAATCTCATTCTGCAACTCCTCCAATCTACGCAATAAATAATAGTTTTCAATATAAATCAGTAATCTTGTTTGACGTAGATAAAGAACAGATAAATATGCCTAGTACAGCTCCTATTACAACACCTAACATCCTATCTTACATCCCTTTCATAGCAAATAAACACATGGTTATCTTCATCGTACCATCCAGTTGTTCCTATACAGCAAATCGGTACTCTTATAATTGCGTCATCACCATTGCAATAATATCTGTACTTTCTCGTGTCCACGGTTCTTTCTTCTTTAACTCTCTTTAAAAAATTCAATATTAGGTTTTCTCATTTCAATTACCTCCCTTTCATTTGATAAGTCTATTATAGCATATTCTCTATAAAAAGCAATAGATTTTTTCAAATTTATAAAAGTCGTAATATTCAGACAATTCTACGTTATTGTACTTTGATTCACTTGTATCACTTTAAAGTATTAAAGTGTGCTTTATTATTTTAGCACGTTAAAGCGTTAATGCGTTAATAGGGGAATACGTTAATTCGGTATAGTGAGTGGGAACTTT
>ERZ791843.947-NODE-947-length-13953-cov-6.01389_pt1 | contig 13953 bp, 11 predicted proteins | sample MGYA00510290_ERZ791843 | MGnify/ENA primary metagenome ERZ791843 (study PRJEB30046, sample SAMN00715254) | human gut metagenome | study: EMG produced TPA metagenomics assembly of the A metagenome-wide association study of gut microbiota in type 2... | reverse complement strand
GCAAAACCCTCATCCACCAGTTCAAATCTGGTCGTCACCTCCAAAAGATTCCCGGAAGCTTCGGCTTCCGGGATTTTTTTTGCGCCGTCCCCTGCCAGCCGCAAGGCTCCTGACTGTTCACCCCCCTCTGCCTTTTGAACAATGTGAGATACAACGTGTGTTCGTTGTTTATTTTCTCTCAAGGCTCAAAAGCCACGGAAAGCTGCGCTTTTTTGCGCACTATTTCTTCATTGTTCAAAACCCCAATGTATCATAGGGGACTTTTGAACAGTCAGCCTCTGCCGGAGCAGAACCGCAGCCGCATCTGATACCACACCACCCCGCCGTGGGTAGAGCCGGAAACCCCCTCGTTCACAAAGCCGAACTTTGCATAGTAGTGCAGCAGCTTTTCCTTGCAGGTCAGCACCAGCCCCCTGCGCCCCTGTGCGCGGGCATCTGCAATGGCCCGCTGCAGCAGCAGCCCGGCGTAGCCTTGGCAGCGGCAGCGCGGGAGGGTGTTCACCCCAAAGATCATCTGCCATGCGCCATTTTCATCATGCAGGGACGCGTCCGCGTACATCGCATCGGTCAGGTCGGGCGTGTCGGTGCAAAAGCCGTCCACAAAGGCCGCCAGCTGCCCATCCTCAAACAGCAGCCAGAAGTGGTCTGCATAGTGTGCCAGCCGCCCGGCAAATTCCTCTGCCGTGGCAGCCTCCGCTGCCGGGAAGCAGGCTGCCTCCACGGCGGCAATGGCGGGCAGGTCGTCCATGGTCGCGTTGCGGATCTCCATTCTATCCTATCCCCTTTCCGTTTTGTTCAGTGTACCACAGCCGCCGCGCAAAGGCAAAGTGTTTGCATCTGTTCCCGGTCCGTGTTACAATGGCTATACTACGCTTGGAAAGGAGCTGAACCGCCATGCCCGCCGAAAACCACACCACCCTCACCCCGGATACGCCGGTGCGCTACCTGAAGGGCGTTGGCCCCAAGACCGCTGAGCGGTTCGAGAAGCTGGGCATCGTGACACTGGCAGACCTGCTGTGCCACTACCCCCGGCGGTACATCGACTTTTCCAAGCCCTACTCCATCGCACAGGCCCCCGCCGACACCGAATGCGTGGTGAAGGCTGAGGTGTTCGCCAAACCCGGCGGGCGTATCCTGCCGGGCGGGCGGCGGATGGAGCGCATCACTGCCGGGGACGATGTGTCCAGTCTGGAGATCACATGGTTCAATAATCCGTATGCCGCCCAGAAGCTGCAGCTTGGGCAGGAATATTATTTTCAGGGCATCGTTACCGGCGGGATGCTGCGCCGCCAGATGGTCAACCCGCAGGTGCGCACCGCCGAGCAGATCAAGGCTTCTCCCTTTGAAGCGGTCTACCCCCAGACCGAGGGCCTGCCCAGCAATGCCATCGCCAAGTGCGTGCGGCAGCTGCTGCCCCATGCAGAGCTTCTGCCCGACCCTCTTCCGCCGGAAATGCTGACAAAATACCGTCTGCTCTCCAAGGCAGATGCCGTGCGGGCCATCCACTGCCCCGCCACCGAAGAGCAGGCCTATGCAGCCCGGCGGCGGCTGATCTATGAAGAACTTCTGGTTCTGCAGCTGGGCATTGGCCGGATGAAAAACCGGGGTGCCGCTGCCACCGGTGCGCCCATGCAGCTTGCCGACCCGTCCCTGTTCTGGGCCAGCCTGCCCTTTTCCCCCACCGGAGCCCAGCGCCGGGCCGTGAGCGAGATTCTGGCCGACATGGCGGGCGAGACTTCCATGAACCGCGGCAAAACGCTGGTGGCGGCTGCCGCCATCTGGGCCTGCATCCGGGCGGGGTATCAGGCCGCGCTGCTGGCCCCGACAGAAATTCTGGCCGCCCAGCACGCCGAAGGCCTGAACCGGATGCTTGCCCCCTTCGGGATGCGGGTGGCCCTGCTGACCGGCGGCATGAAGGCCGCTGCACGCCGCACCACCCTTGCCGCCATCCGGAACGACGAAGCCGACCTTGTGGTGGGCACCCACGCCATCCTCAGCGAAGGCGTAGAGTTTGCCCGGCTTGGTCTTGCCGTGATCGACGAGCAGCACCGCTTTGGGGTACGGCAGCGCGGAATGCTGGCCGAAAAGGCCGCGAATCCGCACCTGCTGGTGATGAGCGCAACGCCCATTCCCCGCACGCTGGGCCTGCTCATCTACGGCGATTTGGACATCTCCATTCTGGACGAGCTGCCGCCGGGCCGCACACCGGTCAAGACCCGCTGCATCACCGGCAAAAAGCGGCGCGACCTCTACCATTTTCTCGATCAGGAGATCGGGCGCGGGCGGCAGGTGTATCTGGTCTGCCCGGCCATTGAGGATGTGCCGGACGGCGGACTGAACGCCGTCAAGAGCTACTACGAGGACATTGCCAAAGCCCTGCTGCCGGAGCGCCGGGTAGGCCTGATGCACGGCAAGCTCAAACCCAAGGAGAAAGCTGCCGTGATGGAGGACTTCAAAGCCGGACGGCTGGACGCACTGGTGTCCACCACCGTCATTGAGGTGGGTGTGGATGTGCCCAATGCCAGCGTAATGGTGATCGAAAACGCAGAGCGCTACGGTCTGAGCGCCCTGCACCAGCTGCGCGGCCGCGTGGGACGCGGTGCAGCGGAGAGCTGGTGCTTTCTTGTCAGCGACAACCAAAGCGAAAACGTACAAAAGCGGCTAAAATTTTTGTGCAGCACCACGGACGGCTTTGCGGTGGCGCAGTACGATCTGGAGACCCGCGGCCCCGGCGACTTTTTCGGCAGCCGCCAGCACGGCCTGCCCACCCTGCAGATCGCCGACCTGATGAACGACACCCGCACCCTGCACGCTGCGCAGGCGGAAGCCGTTGCCATGCTGGCCGACGACCCGCTGCTGGAAGCGCCGGAGCACGCACTGCTGGAACAGCAGGTGCAGCAGATGTTCGAGAAAGCCGGAGCCATGAACTGATCCGGAGGTTTTTTGCGCACAAGCAGCAGCAAATGCAAAAGCCGCTGCACGGCTGGTGCAGCGGTCCCTGTTATCGAACGGAACGCTTTGCGTGCCGTTCGCCCATGCTTATCACATCGCAGAACACGCAGCGGCTTTTGGTGGAAAGCTGGGTATCCTTATGGTAGCAGCCAAAAAACCACTTGTCGTAGGTCAGCTTCAACAAAATTTTATCCAGAAAGCTGTGCAGCTGGTTGGTCTCGCCGCTGGCAAGGGCGGTAAAATCCAAAAATCTGCTTGGCGCATCGTGGGTCAGCACATAATCCACTTTGTAATCGCACACTGCAAGGTTCTCCTCACAAAAGGCGTATTCCTCCTCCGAAGGCATTTCTTCCCTCCACCAGTTCACGCCGGGTTCCCGATCCTCCACATCCTGGCTTTCCGCACCGCCAAAGCACAGGTATTTTTTATTCTCCAATTCCAGCACACTGCCGCGGCACACACGGTACACATTGCCACCCAGTGCCTGCACCTTCCCGCCAAAGCGTTCCTCGGTGGGATACTGCTTCAAAAGGTCGTAGTTTTCGTGGCTGCCGTCCAGAAACAGCAGGGTATACGGGCGCTTGCGCAGCCAATCCAGCTTTTTCTGTTCCTCCTTGCTGCCGTCCCACACAAAGCCAAAGTCGCCCAGTACCACCACGGTATCCCGTTTGCCCAGCCAGCGCAGCTTGCCGTGCTTGAAGCGATCGATGTCGCCGTGGGTGTCCCCTGTCAGATATACCATTCCTGTCCTCCCTGACCGGATGTGAAATCGGCACAATAAGCCTTGTCACACCCCGCCAAACCTGTTATTATAAAGAATACAGCCTTCCGCTGTGATCTCGTTCTTACCCGGCGCACGGCGCTTGTGCCGTGCTGCCTGTTGTTTTATATTATCGCTTTTTAAAGGAATTGTCCACATGAAACGTATTTTTGCGCTGGTTTTGTCGTTCGCTGTCCTGTTCAGCTGCCTTGTGCTGCCCGCCGGGGCTATGTTCGACCCCACCCCGGTCTATCAGGTGCAGGCACAGAGTGCCTATATCGTCAACACCGATACCAATATCATCGTCTATGATAAGGACAGCACAAAGCAGGTATCCGCCGGTGGTCTGACAAAGTACATGACCATTGCCCTGCTGCTGACCAACTATGCCGACCATCTGGACGACACCTTCCAGATGCCCTTTGCCATCTCGGATTACGTTTATAACACCAACAACGCCGATATGCGCTCCAACGAGACCTTTACCTACCGCGAAGCCATGTACGCCATGCTGACCCGCAACGCCAACGAAGCCGCCATGGGCCTTGCCTATGCCCTTTCCGGCGGCGACCTCGCGGGCTGGGTGAGCCAGATGAACACCCTGTCCCAGCGCATCGGCACCACCGGCAGCACCTGGACGGATGCCTGCGGCATCGACAGCGGCAACGTGACCTGTGCCGTGGATATGTACCTGATCCTGCGCTATCTGATGAGCTTTGATGCCTTTGTGGAGGTTTCCGGTGCGCCCAGCTTTACCATGCCTGCCAAAGAAAAACACCGTTCTTCGTCTGTTCTGGTCAGCCAGAACGCCGCGCTGAGCAAATCCAGCGGCGGCAAATACTACCGCAGCGCCATGCAGGGCGGCATGTGCGATGTGACCGCATTCAAAAGCGACAGTGGCAATCAGAGCTATGTTTCATGGGCCAATAAGGATGGTGCCACCTATATTTTCTGCGTGATGCAAAGCCCGGACACCTGCGACGATTTCGGCTACGCCAACCGTCGCCCGGCCCTGTGCGAGACCGTGAAGCTGATGGACTGGGTGTTCGACAGTTTTTCCATTCAGGCCGCGCTGGACACCGACCTTACGCTGGCTGAGATCCCGGTGAAGTATTCCTCCGATACCAGCTCCCTGCAGCTGTATCCCGCCGACAGCATGATGACCCTGCTGCCCTCCACCGGCGACGGCAGCGTGACCCAGAAATATTTCCACCTGCCGGATTCCGTGTGTGCCCCTGTCCAGCAGGGCGATGTGGTGGGTACCGTGGAGCTGAAGCTTGCCGGTGAGACCATTGGCGTGGTGGACCTGATCGCCGGGCAGGATGTCAGCCGCAACCCGCTGCTGTTCACTGTGGCGCGTTTTCAGGAATTCTTAGGCAGTCTGTACCTCAAAGTTGTAATAACATTAAGTATTATTTCTGTCATCATCTACTTTGCGTGGGTCCTTTTGAACAACTGGAACCGCCGCAAGCCCACCAGAAAGATCCGCCGCCGCTGAGCTTTGCACCGTTCAGCCGCATTTTGTGGAAAAGTGATGTAAAAAGCCCCGTCAGCCTTTTCAGGATGACGGGGCTTTTGGTTGCGCCAGCAGGAGTCGAACCTACGATGGGGGAGTCAAAGTCCCCTGCCTTACCGCTTGGCGATGGCGCATCGTGCAAGATATTATACCATATTCTTTGTTTTTCCACAAGGGGAAGGTTCCACTTTTCCGCTTTTGCGGCGGCTCTGTGCCGCCTTTTGCAGCCTGCAATTTGTGAAAAACCAATTTTTTTCATCATAACAACAAAACGCGCCCATTTTGTTGCACTTTTGTTACACTGCATGTGGTAAATATAGGATTGAATAAACCTCCTCTTCCCGGCTTTTTCGTCTACTGCCTCATGGCGGGGACATCGAGGTCTGTTCTGGTGTTTCCGTTCCCGGCAGGCACCACATCCCAATTCGTCAGGAAAGTGAGGAGTCATATGAAAAAGATCTTGAAAATGCTGGTCCTCGGTCTGCTCAGCGCTGCACTGCTCTGCTGTGCACTGCCCTCTGCCTTTGCCGCAGAAGACAAGGATTCGCAGGTCTACACCATTGGTCTGGATGCCATGGGCGGCAGCAGCTCCGCTGTGGCAGTCACCACCAATCTGAGCGGCAAACTCAGTGCCCTGCCCGCGCAGCCTACGCTGGAAGGCTACACCTTTGACGGCTGGTATACCGAGCCGGTGGGCGGCACAAAAATCAGCACCTCTACGGTGTTTACCGGTGATACCACTGTGTACGCACACTGGACCGTGAAAAATGCCACCACTTCCACCAGCACATCCACGCCCGCTCAGCCGGAACAGACCGCGCAGGAATACGATGACGGCCCGGTTCTGAGCGTTCTGGCGGTAGCCGGTGCTCTGATCACCACGCTGGCTGTGGCTGCCTTTATTTAAGTCTTTCCACACACTGTATCAATTTTATCAATAGAAAGGAAAATCTCCATGTCTACTATGAAACTGCCCGCAAACTATGCCTCCATCAGCGAAGAGGAAATGGTCTATCTGGACGGTGGTGCCAGCGACGCTTACAGCAGCTTCCTGAATGTCGGTAAGGTGTTCAACGCCATTGCCCGCATCTTCTCCGGTGCAAGCTCCATCATCAACAATGTCAACGTGATCTACCAGTCCTTCCTGACTCTGGGCGATCTGCTGAAGAGCTTCTGATCCGGCTTCTATTTTCATCTGTTTTTCAAGAACTGTCTCCGTTGTGGGGACAGTTCTTTTTGTTTTTAGCGCATTTTCAGTCCGGCGTAATCGTTTACATCAAAAGAAACAATTTTTTTATTCTTTGGCAAAAAAATGCACGGAAAAGGCATTTTTGTTACGTTTCTGTTGCGCATGCTGTGCTAACATATAAGGTGGACGGTCATTCATCAAACTGGCACCGTCACGCCGAAAACTGATATATCAAATGTGGTTTTGTGGTGCGAAAATTTTCGTATTTGTCAAAAGTTTTCGTTCGCCTAATCCGACCACTTTTTGCGGGAGAAATCGATCATTATGCCAGACCGTGAACTGCGGCACATGCGCCGCACCGAATTAGTCGAGATCATTCTGGCGCTCAAGCAGAGCGAGGACCAGCTCCGGGCAGAAAACGCTGCCCTGTCTGCCCAGCTGCAGGAACGGCAGATCCATATTGAAAACGCAGGTTCCATTGCGCAGGCTGCACTGGAGCTGAACAAGGTGTTTGAAGCGGCGCAGGCTGCGGCTGATGAATACGTTGCATCGGTGCTCGCAGCAAACAAAAACACCGATGCCGCTGCCAGCGCTCTGCGCGCTCAGGCGGAAGCCGAAGCCCAGCAGATCCTTGCACAGGCACAGACCGAGGCTGCGAACCTGAAGGCCCGTACCCAGCAGCAGTGCGACGCGGAAACGGAAGTCGCCGCACGCAAGCGCGCCCAGACCGAAGCGGACTGCAAGGCAATGCTTGCCCGGACGCAGCAGGAGATCCAGCAGCGCCGGGCCGCTTTTGACCGCCGGGCCAGCGAACTGCTGGACGGCTATCACAGCACGGAATTCCTGCCGGAGGAGCGTGCCAAATGAAAGAGCAAAAGATCAGGTTCACGCCCATTCCATCCACAGCAGAGGTGGAAGCAGAGCGCGAACGTCTGGCCTACCGCAGCCGTTATATGCGGGTGCTGCGCAGCACTGTCTACACGCTGCTGGTGGTCGCGGCCGTTGCCGTGCTGCTGGCCACCCTGTTTCTGCCGGTGCTGCAGGTCTCCGGCGACAGCATGAACCCCACTCTGCAGGACCGGGACATCATTCTGCTGGTCAAGGGCAGCGACATGAAGACCGGCGACCTTTGCGGATTTTACTGGCAGAACAAGCTTCTGCTCAAGCGCATCATCGGCCTGCCCGGTGATGTGATCGAACTGGACGAGGACGGTGTGGTCACTGTGAACGGCCAGACGCTGGATGAGCCCTATGTAGATGAACTGGCTCTGGGCGAATGCGACATCAAATTTCCCTATCAGGTGCCGGAAAACCGGTATTTCGTACTGGGTGACCATCGGGCCACCTCCATTGACAGCCGCAGCAGTGTGATCGGCTGTGTGGAAAAAAGTCAGATCGTAGGCAAGGTTTTTTTGCGGGTATGGCCCTTGTCCAACTTCTCGTTGATCCACTAAGGAGGTTTAGGAATCATGCGGGATATTGTGAAAGAATATCAGAAAAAGTTCCGTCGGAACCACCAGCGCGCCAGACGCTATACTGCGCTGCTGTTGGCACTGGCGCTTACCACCGGCCTGTTCGTGAACTGGCAGCTGCACGGCGTGGGCATTGCCAAAACGGCCGAATATCTGTGCGGCGAGTTGGAGCACGAGCACACCGCTGCCTGCTATGAGAAGCAGCTGGTGTGCGGCTATGAGGAAGGCGAACCGGAGGACTGGAACGCCACCATGACGGACGACGGCATGTCTTTTGATGATACATTCGACATGGATGCGGATGATCCCGGCATTGCAGCCTATTCCGCAGAGCCGGAGTACATCTTTGTGCCCCATGAGCACACCGACGACTGCTACCAGGAAGTGCAGGAGCTGACCTGCCGGGAAGAAGAGCACGAGCACACCGACGACTGCTTTGACCCTGAGGACGGCAGCCTGATCTGTGAGCTGTTCGAGCACACCCACGACGACAGCTGCTACACCACCACCTATGAGCTGGTGTGCGGTCTGGAAGAGGGCGAGCTTGTAGAAGAAGTGAACCCCGATTATGACCCGGTGGCCCTGTTTGAGGAGCCGGTGGCCGCAAAGCCAGTGGTGGTCGATCCTGTGATCGAGACCCCGGTGCACCACCACACCGATGCCTGCTACGAGGAAGTGCTGGTCTGCGGCCTGCCGGAGCATCACCACACGGTGAACTGCCTGTCCGACCCGCTGGACGGCATGCAGGACGAGGACGAATGGCTGGCACAGACCGGCACCACGCTGAGCGGCAACTGGGCCGACGACCTGCTGGCCGTAGCCGAGAGCCAGCTGGGCTATGAGCAGAGCGAGCGCAACTTCCAGCTGGACGATGCCGACGGCGAGACCGTGCGCCACTACACCCGCTACGGCAACGACTACGGCAACGACTACGGCCCATGGGACGTGATGTTCCTTTCCTACTGCCTGAAATATGCCGATATCCCCCAGAGCGCTATCCCGCAGGTTTCCAGCGTGCTGTCTTTGCACAGCCAGCTGCGCAGCGCGCTGTACAACGAAGAGACCGGCAGCGGCTATGCCATGGATTTTGACGGTGATCTGCCGTCTGATGCCGCAATGCCCGGTGATATCGTCATTTACAATGGCACCGTGACCAAGGCTGTGGCCGCGGAAAGCCAGCCGTTGCAGGTGCAGGATGATTCCGCCGATGCCGACATTGCCCTGCTCTCCATGGATGCTGCGGCCACCACCGGCACCGCGCCCCACATTGAGGAATACACCGTGGATGCCAGCACCGTTGGCATCGTGAGCGATGTGGACGAAGATTTCGGCACCCTGACCGTGATCTCCGGCGATGTGGATGGCAAGGTGGCTAAAGTCACGCTGAATGCTTCACAGGTGACAACGCTGGTGTCTGTGGCAAATGCGCAGCAGGCCGATTATGGCGTTGCTACGCCGGATTTCAAAGTCGAAGATGACGCAGGTGCCATTACCACCATCAAAGGTCTGGATGCACTGGATTACCTCACTGCTCTGACGGTGCAGCGCAAGAATGGCACTGAATACGAGGATACCAACGTCACCACCATTTCGGAGCTTCTGCACAGCAGCCTGACCGTCACAGATATCCCGGCCCAAGCGATCCAGGAAAACGACTACTGTGTCCATGTTAAGCTGCCCAAGAGCTTTGATGTGCTGGAGGACGAGCTTATCTCCGGCAAACTGGAAGATACCGGCAATTATGTCACCTGCGGCAGCTACCGGCTGCTCAAGGGGAATGACTGCTGCTGGTACGCCGTGCTGCGGTACGACCAAAACTATATCCGGCAGAAAGAGGAGGCAGCCGCAGGCGCGGATACTTTCGATGCCAAGGTCACCAGCAACGTTGCCTTCAATTTCCAGTGGAACCAGAGCGAGGTCACCAGCAGCGGCTTTAACCAGATCGAGGTCAACAAAGATTACGCCCTTGATATCACCATCAACCCGGATGAAACCCCCGATGAGGATAAAAAAGACGATAAGAACTATGACCTTAACCAGAGCGTGAAGGACCCGCGCTGCGATGGCAGCGATGCCTACCTGGATTACACTGTTACGCTTGTGGTCAAGAACGAACAGGCCGGCCCGCTGACGCTTGCGGACAGCATGACCCTGCCCACCGGCGTAACCGCCGAATATGTCGAAGACTCGCTCCAGCTCAGCATGAAAGAAGACGATACAACGCTCCGCATCACTTGGGAAGATGATAATGGTGAGCGCAAGATCACCTTGGGTTCTGCCGGTTCCCCCATTGCCGCAGGCACCTATTCTATCCGCTACACCGTCAAGCTGAAGGACTTTGGCAAAACGGCTGTTGACGGTGAAGTAATCAATAACATCAGGATTCTGGACACGCCCATCAGCGATGATGCCGAAAAGTCGGTAAAAACCGACAGCCTTGTGATCACCAGTCAGGCCGATCCGTCCGACTACGAACTTCCCTCTACCGGCGGGGCCGGTACCAAACTGTATACAGCAGGCGGCGGCGCGCTGATGCTTGCCGCTCTGGTGTGCGGGGTTTGCAGAAAGCGCAGACGCGAAAGGAGGGCACGTTAAAAAACCTGCATCCTTCCTGACACGGCGGCAAAATTGATTCTGCGCCGGAAGCAGACCCTGAAAATAGGAATCAGAAAAACTTGAAAGGAGATTTTCGCAAATCATGATGAAGAAAGCAATCAAAAAGCTGCTGGCCGCACTGCTGGCAGTTGCCATGGTGTGCGCCATGGCGATCCCGGCGTTTGCATACAACCCTGGGGAGACTGAGGAGGACCTCAACACAAAACACGATTACGGCGCTTTCCAGATCTTCACGGGTGATGTTAGTGATGACAATACGACGATTTCCAACGTTGGTTGGGGCAAAAGCATCCCTAATCATGAGGATTTTCTGGAGAAATTGAAGGAAGATCTTACCATCGGCAACCAGTTTAGCAACGCAAAAACTGCTCAGGATGTTCTTATGGTTATCAGCACATGGGATGATTCCGATGATGACAGCATTGCTTTCGCGCGTTTTGTCTGCAAGTATCTCTACCCGACTGCAGACGCAAAACCGGAACCCGACGATACAGGTCACACCGGTGGCTTCGAAATTCGAAAGCCAGGTTATTATCTGATCGTTGATATTAGCCCCTTTCACGAGGACGATTTCTATCATGCCTACAATTCCTTCCTGCTGAAGGTTAACAAAGACCACTATCACGTTCAAATTACGCCTAAGGTTGTAAAGCCCACTGTTAAGAAGGAAGTCTACGACAACGACGATGGAAGCTCTTCTGGTGACAATAACGGTTGGGGCAGTTCCGCTGACCATGCGATCAACGAAGAGTTCCAGTTCAGGCTGATCGCTACCTTGCCCGAAAGCGAAAACAATGGCCGTGCTTACGATTACTATAATAAGTACACTGTTCGCTTCAATGATACCTTGTCCAATGGCATTACTTATGACAGACTCGATAGTGTAGTCATTAATTCCAATGGCCACACCTATGATATCCCCAAAGATTCTCCGAAGTATAACGTTGATGTTAGCCATCTTGAAAGTGATCACTCTTTTGTGGTAAGCATTCCTGATGTCAAAACCTGTGTTGAAGATCCAGAGTTCAATTTGAATAACGGCGCTACGATCACAGTCACCTACACTGCACACCTGAACGACAATGCCTTTGTCAATACTGCAAGTGGCTCTACCGAGAACAAAAACAGCGTACGGCTCCAGTACTCTAATAACCCCAGACCCGACGACGAATACTGGGGCTACACTCCCAACTACACTCCCGAAAGCGAAGTCTATGTGTACACCTACCAGCTGAACAACACCAAGTACCGCGATGAAGTTAACGAGAACAACAAGCTGGAGGGCGCTGGTTTCCGTCTGTACAGCGATAAAGATTGCACTGAGGAACAGGAGATCAAGCTCAAGAAGAATACTACTGACGGCACTTACTCCCCCTACTTTGGAGTGGATGCTGGCGATGAGATGTTCTCTGACGAACATGGTCAGTTCAATGTCAAGGGTCTGGACGCTGGCACCTACTACCTGAAGGAGACCACCCCTCCTGCCGGTTACAGTGCCTGTGCCGATAAAGAAATCGTCATTTCTGCAACGCACACCGAATACAATGTTTCTCTGTCCGGTAACCTGTCCACCACCATCATCAACAAAAAAGCCGGCGGCATTACCCTGCCCTCCACCGGCGGCATCGGCACTACCATCTTCTATGTGGTCGGCGGCGGCCTGATGGTTGCGGCCATCGTTCTGCTGGTCACCAAGAAGCGCATGGAGAACAAGTAAGCTCCATTTCCCCCAAGAACCCGGAGCAAAGGGGCCGCAAGGCCCCCGCTCCTATCCTTATAACATTAGGGAGTAGCCCATGAAAAAGAACAAAAGCACCATCATCCTGATCCTCGTCTTTTTCGTGGGTCTATCCGTGATGTTATACCCCACCCTCAGCGATTACGTCAACCAGTTGCATCAGTCCCGTGCTGTGGCCACCTATGCCGAGGATGTGGACAAGCTGACCGACGCCGACTACAGCGCCTATTTCGAGGCGGCAGATGCGTTCAATGCGCAGATCGCCGCCGACCCGGACGCGCTGTTCCATGCCGACCGGTTCACCAGCTACAACGCCACGCTGGATGTGACCGGCACCGGCATTATGGGCTACATCACCATTGAAAAGATCGGTGTGGAGCTGCCCATCTACCACGGCACCAGCGATGGCGTGCTGCAGATTGCCGCAGGCCACTTGGAGGGCACCAGCCTGCCGGTGGGCGGCGGCAGCACCCACGCGGTCATTTCGGCCCACCGCGGCCTGCCCAGCGCCAAGCTGTTCACCAATCTGGACCAGCTGGAAGTGGGCGACACCTTCACCATCACAGTGCTGGACCGGGTGCTGACCTATGAGGTGGACCAGATCTCCATTGTACTGCCCACCGAGACCGACAACCTCAAGGTGGTGGACGGCAAGGATTACGTCACCCTGATGACCTGCACCCCCTACGGCATCAACTCCCACCGCCTTCTGGTGCGCGGACGCCGCATCGAAACGCCGGACAAGCTCAAGCACATCCGTGTAACAGCCGATGCCATCAAGATCGAACCGATCATCACAGCTCCCATCATGGCACTGCCCCTGCTGCTGGTGCTGCTGCTCTGGCTGCTGTTCTCCAACCGCAAACGCAAATCTACAAGAGGTGAAAAACATGAAACGCACTGATCTCAAAAAGCACGCTGCGGCCCTGCTTTTGGTGCTGTGCCTTCTGGTAACAAGTGCGCTGCCTGCCCTTGCCACCAGCGCAAACATCAAGCTGGTGGACAGCAGCGGCAATCCCACTACCGGCACCATCCGCGTTACGCTGTACGACAGCGCCAACGATAAGGCGCTGAGCGGCGGCAAGCTCACTTTGTACCGTGTGGCCGAGGTAAAGCGCCAAAACGGCAACCTGAGCTACGAATACTGCGGCGATTTCTACGGCTGCGGCATTGCGCTGGGTGATTTGACCGACAGCACCCTTGCGGCCCAGCTGCAGGAGTATCTGCCCCAAAGCGCCGAGGGCACCACAAAGACCATTGATGCGGACGGCAACGTGACCTTCCGTGGTCTGGAGCTGGGCCTGTATCTGATCGTGCAGACCGAGGCTTCCAAGGGCTATGAGCCGATCAATCCGTTCCTTGTCTCTCTGCCCATGGCGGAGGATGGCAAGTGGAATTATGCGGTGGATGCCAGCCCCAAGGTGGGTGCTTACACCCCCACCAATCCGGACACGCCGCCTACGCCCCCTACCCCGCCTACCCCGCCGGATACGCCCGATCATCCTGATATACCTACCCCGCCGGACAACCCGGATAACCCGGTCTCTCCCGGTAAACCGGACAATCCCGTGGCTCCGGGCCATCCGGATCATCCGGTAGCACCCGGTAATCCGGACAGCCCCGTTCTGCCGGGCCACCCGGATAACCCGGTAATGAGCGGTCTGCCGCAGACCGGTCAGCTGAACTGGCCCGTGCCGGTGCTGGCTGTCA
>ERZ791843.941-NODE-941-length-14020-cov-15.7322_pt1 | contig 14020 bp, 10 predicted proteins | sample MGYA00510290_ERZ791843 | MGnify/ENA primary metagenome ERZ791843 (study PRJEB30046, sample SAMN00715254) | human gut metagenome | study: EMG produced TPA metagenomics assembly of the A metagenome-wide association study of gut microbiota in type 2... | reverse complement strand
TATAGGTATATGTATTTTAGCAATTTATTGTGGTGGTGGCAATAAAGGATATATTAAATATATGTAATATTACTATTTAACAACACACATTTTTTCTTTTATATTTCAATACATCCAATGTTACTATTTACCAGTTTACAGAATTAAAGTCACAGGCACAGAATACAAATTTCAATACATCTAATGTTACTATTTACCTCTTCAAGATTAATTAAGCAACAGTTATTCATATACATTTCAATACATCTAATGTTACTATTTACCAGGTGTGTTATCCTTAAGCTCTGTCATATCTTCTTATTTCAATACATCTAATGTTACTATTTACCATAGAACCTATCTTTGTGATATTCTTAGCAAACCATTTCAATACATCTAATGTTACTATTTACCTCTGTTGATTTATATGGTAGAATTTCTCCACCTTATTTCAATACATCTAATGTTACTATTTACCCTTGTAATAATATAAAAATAAATAACATATTCATATTTCAATACATCTAATGTTACTATTTACCGTTGTAAGGTCAGCTTCAAATTCTGTATTAAGAAATTTCAATACATCTAATGTTACTATTTACCTGCCTGTATCAGTCTTATCCGGCCGTACTATCCTAATTTCAATACATCTAATGTTACTATTTACCTATTACGCCTCGCTTTCGCTTAAGAATTCTTTTATAATTTCAATACATCTAATGTTACTATTTACCAGCGAAAAACCATTTGTTATCATAATCCGGATTTATTTCAATACATCTAATGTTACTATTTACCTTTGCTCCGGTGGCATCCCCGAGTAGTGTAGGATACATTTCAATACATCTAATGTTACTATTTACCAGTAGCTTTCTAATATTTCATAACTATCATAATTAATTTCAATACATCTAATGTTACTATTTACCTTTGTATATGCCTCATCTGTCCCAAGATTATAAAAATTTCAATACATCTAATGTTACTATTTACCACTGCTGATACATCAAGCAATAATGTAAAGTATTGATTTCAATACATCTAATGTTACTATTTACCTTTTTTAAAAAGTTATCACTTGTAAATTCATGTTCATTTCAATACATCTAATGTTACTATTTACCTTCACTGTTTCGTAATTAATGCGCCGCATAATGTAAATTTCAATACATCTAATGTTACTATTTACCGTGTCACAAATTTACTATCCAACAGATTGAACACAATTTCAATACATCTAATGTTACTATTTACCACGTGAAAGCGGTATGAGTTCTAAATGTACTCCTGTATTTCAATACATCTAATGTTACTATTTACCAAGATACACTGAAGAACAGATTGTAGCACTATGTAGATTTCAATACATCTAATGTTACTATTTACCAGCGTTCCTGTTGCAACTTTTCCATAGTCTTTCGAATTTCAATACATCTAATGTTACTATTTACCCGCAAGACAACGCGTCCCGAAGTTGCCAGAGTGCATTTCAATACATCTAATGTTACTATTTACCTATATGTATATGACAAGGCTGGATTAGCCTACTTATTTCAATACATCTAATGTTACTATTTACCCAAGGAAACTCACAGATGAATAATTTTGTTCTTGATTTCAATACATCTAATGTTACTATTTACCTGCCATCTTCTTTCATATAATCTCCTCTTTATTTTTTATTTCAATACATCTAATGTTACTATTTACCCATAAGCAAAACTAAGGAACGATTTTTTCTTTTCTATTTCAATACATCTAATGTTACTATTTACCATCTTCATGAGCGTTAATACATTACCACCATTCTATTTCAATACATCTAATGTTACTATTTACCGTGCTCATATTCTGTATAATTACACGTAACTTCGATTTCAATACATCTAATGTTACTATTTACCTATCGTTTTAATGTTATATTAGTGTTGAAATATAAAATTTCAATACATCTAATGTCACTATTTACCTTCGCCTCGCTTTCGTGTACCCCGCTTGTACTATTTATTTCAATACATCTAATGTTACTATTTACCGATAATATTAATTCTAATATAGATAAGTCATTTAAATTTCAATACATCTAATGTTACTATTTACCTGTTCTCGCTCTCGTTGAACTCTACACGCCCGCCAAATTTCAATACATCTAATGTTACTATTTACCGATAGCTGCAAGTAAGTTTGTGCGCTGCTCCTGCTGCATTTCAATACATCTAATGTTACTATTTACCAATATGCGCTGGGGTATGCTCGTTACTGGTAGCTCATTTCAATACATCTAATGTTACTATTTACCTATGTCTATCTAATAAAATAGAAAAAGTGTCATTTATTTCAATACATCTAATGTTACTATTTACCAGCGTTAAATATAGGTGTAGCTGCTACACAAGTTGATTTCAATACATCTAATGTTACTATTTACCAAAATCGGACATTTGATTGTGTACAATTTAATTTATATTTCAATACATCTAATGTTACTATTTACCTGTCAAAACCTCATCTGTATAAATCCAATTTGCGATTTCAATACATCTAATGTTACTATTTACCTGTGTCCAGAATAACTGCAATATTCTGTATTACGGCTATTTCAATACATCTAATGTTACTATTTACCTCAAGGAAACTCACAGATGAATAATTTTGTTCTTGATTTCAATACATCTAATGTTACTATTTACCGGCGTAAAGCTGCCTGCTAAAGAAAGGCGAAATAAATTTCAATACATCTAATGTTACTATTCAACTATCTTGCAGCACTGGTGGCAGCATAACAGGGAGGATTTCAATACATCTAATGTTACTATTCAACCCTGTCACATGGGTGAGAGATAAAGATGATACATAATTTCAATACATCTAATGTTACTATTCAACCAATTGCCATTAAGTGTATGAACTCTGTACTTTACATTTCAATACATCTAATGTTACTATTCAACACTACTTGTTTTGTAGAACGGGAACATCCGACAACATTTCAATACATCTAATGTTACTATTCAACAGTAATGTCGATACGTGCAGAATATGCTAAAAGAATATTTCAATACATCTAATGTTACTATTCAACTTAAGATAATATTCTACAGCTTTTTTGTGTTTTAGCATTTCAATACATCTAATGTTACTATTCAACTGTGCAGGTCGCCGGAAGTTATGCCGCCTTTGTCCTATTTCAATACATCTAATGTTACTATTCAACAAGCTGGTGTTATGCATTATTGTGAAAATCCATTATTTCAATACATCTAATGTTACTATTCAACATGAACGGCTACAGGCGGAGTATGATGCGACAGGCATTTCAATACATCTAATGTTACTATTCAACTGTAACAGTCATGTAGCAATTAACGATAGATTGCTATTTCAATACATCTAATGTTACTATTCAACCAACGATTTTAAGCCATCTATTTTACAGCCAATTCCGCTATACCCACTATATTAGTATATTCTCATGAATTTTACCAGCCAATTCAATAATTATTTAAATTTATCTTTATTATTTGTTTAACCCACATATTTACAGGATTTGTTAATATCTACACTAATAAACCAGCTGGTAATTTATTTAATTATTATATCATCAAATCTTCTCCTGTTGGCTCACCACCATTTCCTAACACTTCTTCCCCAAATACGCTGTCATTCTTAAGCTTTACAATACAGATAAAATCCTCATCCTCATTTATAACCTTTTTTAATTCTGCCCTCAATGATATAAACCGCGATGGTGTCATATCACCTCTGAATACTGACTTTTGATAATGTGATAAATATTTTTTGCATATCTTAAATACTTTCTGCACTCTTTTTTCTCCAACATCATAAAATAAAAATGCATAATTATAATTCAATTCTTTCTTCATTACATACCTTCTTTCAGTGAAAATGGAACAAAATCTTTTTCTTCCAAAATACTTTTAATTAGTTTATAACAATCCAGCTTTAATGCTGTTCTGTACGATACTTTTCTTTTTAGTACAGGATGCGTAAATACACTTTCCATTCTGTCTTCAAAAGCCTGCACAAATATTTTTCTTCCATCTTCATTTAAAATGCAGTAATTAACATTTTTATCAAAATGCTTTACCACCTGTAATTTTCTATTATTAACCAAATCAAATATCGTTCTGTAGACAATAACAGGCTTAAATACCTCACTTATATCAAGACTTAGTGAAAATCTTCCTTCAGACGGCTCATGCAAAAAACTTATTCTCTGGTCTAAATGTGTCTGATATATTGCTGAAATAGTTTTCGTATACAACAATGTATTTCCAAAAGAAATCAAGGCATTAATTGGATTATCCGGTGGTCTTTTTACCCTCTTATTCATTACAAAATCATCTGGCAGAAAATATCTGAAATTATTATAAAAACGCATCCATACTTCACCCTCATATGCCATTAACTCCTTCACATCTTCTGCCTGTTCAACTGATTTTAAAAAATCACTTTTTATCCAGTCTATTGTTTCCTTAACATCTTTTTTATCGTGCTTATAATAATGATAAAGAAGCTCATAAATATTAAGTCCGATACCCCTGACTATTGGTCTGGCAATACTCATTCTGTCATCGTTATATTTACCAACCTGCTTTACCAAAAGCTTTCCACTAAGATAATGGTCCCTCGGATAATATGTACCGCTATATCCTCCATAATAATTAAAGAAATGTACTATAATATTATTTTGTGACAAAAAATCCAACAGCTTTGTATTAATACTAACTTCGTTAAAGCAAAATATTTCCTTCGTATTTTCTACTGGAATATACACATTTTTTCCATTTTTGCGGAAACATAATGAATTATCTTTTCTTGTTAATTCTCCCATTGACATTATATATCTTGTACTTCCCATAACACGCCTTTCCTATTGCATCATATATAACAATATTCATAATATGCACATTTTTTACACTTGCTGCTGTTAAGTCTTTCTGGTGGCTTATCACTTGCAATTAAATCCTGTATTTCATTAATATACCCGTCAAGTTCATTTTCCAGTTCTTCTGTTAATTCAAGAATTATAACTTTCTTATCACTTTTATTCTTTTCTACAAACTCAAGCTTTCCTTTTCTTACTACGCCCTTATTTTTTAATACTTTTAAATAATACAATAGCTGCCATTTTGCTGCTTCTACATCTGCATCCGACTTTTTTACTTCTGTAAGATATTCTTTGGTAAGCTTATCAAGCCTTATATTGTCTATTGCAATCTCTGAATTACTTTTATCTGCCGCTTTTTCTTCGTGAATTACCTTGCCTATCTTAACCTGCTCACTATTATCTTCCAGATTTAACCTGTTGCCATGCAGATAGCATTGTCTTTTACAATGAAAATAATAATTAATCAATGTACCATTCACCTGCATACTAATTCTCCTTTCTACGCACGTTTTTTCTCCTATTAAATTTGTGTCAAGTGTGCTCAGTCACAAATCATACGTATAAAAAATCAGATATTAATCTAATTTTTTACCACCTTCTTATATGAATAAATCTTCATTATCCTTGAATAAATCTTTATTTAACACTCCATTTTCATCATAATAATCTTCGCCATTTTCAATATAAAAAATATCTCCTATCTGCTCATCCCACTCTAGATGTTCAACAACAGGTTTATGCCTTTCATTATATAACTCTATTTTAAACTGATACATAAACATATTCATTTCACTTCTGATATTATGTAGTTTAACGGTCTTTTCCTGATAAGACATATGATTATCCTGCAAAAGTTCTTTATACTCTTCCCATATCTTTTTACCATCTATAACATTCTCAGGATTATTTTTATCAATAATATTTCTCGAAAAATATATCGAATACATCTGTCTGTTATCATCTATGAGCTTCATTTTATCTGCAACTTCATTAAAATTCAGCTTTCCTGCTTTTTCTCTAATAAATTCATATATATTATTATCGTTACATTGTCCCTGGGCATTTTTTAAAACTGGTATTACATATTTTTCATAATAATCATAAAAATCTTTAGAATTAAGTACTTCTCTTATGTCCTCATTCATTAAAGTATTATCAGTATCCACGCGGACATCTCCACGATATATTCCTTTGGCATCATCCATATTAAAGAAATATACAACTCCATCTTTCTTGCACGACCTGTTAATTCGTCCTATAAACTGCTCTTCACTGTCAAGTCTTGATATATCCTTATATCCTATGTCCATATCTATATCAACACCTGCCTCAATAACCTGCGTTGCAACAAGAATGACTTCCTGCATATTTTCAATGTCAGCAATTATATCTTTACGTTCCTGTATGCTGCTATCACCTGTTATTAACCTTACTTGACATTCTGCCCTTTGACTTATATGCGCATAAAATGCTTCTGCACTTGATTTTCTTATAAATTCTATAAGTATTCTTTTATTTTTATGCTGCAAAATGTGTTCTTCCAGCTCATCAATTCCTATTTTTCTGTTAAGAAGTTCATAATTAACTTTCACCCTGTTAGCAAACATTCTGTGATTAAAATATTTTTCTATGTTATTTATCAATCTGACAGCTTTGGCATTATTATTGGTAAGCAATTCAAGATTAGGCAGAGTTGCTGACATTATAATTATTTTTATATCTAATAACTGTGCATATGCCTTTAGAAAATTTATCATTGCTCCCCATTTGTTATTGTTGTAACTTTGAATTTCATCTAAAACAATAACTGAATGACATAACTGATGAAATCCAAATGTACTATCTTTAGACCTGCCAAACATTGTATCAAATAAAGTAATATGAGTTGATAGCACTATAGGATAATTTAGAAACTGCCTGTCCAATAATATTTTTTGATAATTTTCTATAGTATATTTCTCATCATCATATTGATTTACATTTGAACTGTTCTTTGCTTTATATGGAGTAATCGAATTTACTACAGCTATATTTGACATAATAACCTCATTTTGTCCAAATATTTTTTCCATAGAATTCATATTCTGTTCAACTAAAGTATTAAATGGATATACGTAAAAAATCTTTCTGCAATAGTCCGATTTTTTCAATAATTGAAAACTTAAATTAAATGCAGTATTACTCTTTCCGCTTCCGGTTGGAGCTTCAAGATAAAATATCTTACTGTCTATATTGTTTTTCAGATTATATTCTGTTTCAAGAAACATTTCTGTCCGCAGTACATTTATTCCCTTAATGTTTCCAATAACAGTGTCTTTATTAACTTTAGCAAGCTGTTCTTCATCTAATCTTTTAATATTCTTCTCATAATTACGTATACTTTTCTGTACGTCATTATTCTCATATTCATTTATTATGTTATCAATATTATTAACATTTCCATAATCGTTATTTTCATATCCATTCATAAATTCAGATGTTGCATAATAATCTGCTGCCACTAATAAAGAATATAAAAGCCTTGTCCACGCATACAAATAAATATTCTTTTCATTACTTTGATATGCCATTCTATTAAGCCATTCATCACGTTTTCTAAGCTTTACAACCGGCTCTTTGTATAACTCCTGTTTAAACATTTCGTACCAGTCATATGCATCTTTTCCTGAATTATCACCTTCTGTATTTTTTCCAGTCAACCCACTAAAAAAATATTCCAGATTATTCATATCACTATGATGCCTTGAAATTATATAAGAATAGATATACGCAAAGTCTTTAAGCACATCAGACTCATCCCTGTTAATTCTTCCATCACCTTTTGCTGTATTAATAATATCCAGAAAATAATCAAGATAAAAAATTGCCGATACAATAGAATGTCTGCTCGATATACTTTCAGGTGCATATTCCACTTTCCAGCTATTCTTCATTTTCAGCTTTTGAAATAAAGGATTTATCTTTCCAACATCGTGTAAAGTTACAACATTAACCGACATCAACTCAAATATATGTCTGGCTTCATTGGTAATATCACCCAGATACAACTGCTCAAACTTTATAAATACTGTTTCAATATGTTTAGCTTCAACAATATTAAACCAATACTTCTGACAACGCCTTGTGTGCTCTGTTAAAGTTTCTTTTTGAGTTCCATCTTCTGATAAATGTGCATAACATTCATCACCAAATTCTGTAATACTGTCTAACGGCAGCATTAAACTTTTTATATTAAACAGCATTTTCTCATCACATTCTTTACTCATTTCTTTCATTCTTTCCCTTTCTCTCACTTGCATAATTAATTCTCTTACATAATTAAAAATGTCACATTAGGCAAAATGAAATTAAAATAAATTCCTATTGCCTGATGTGACACCATTAACAAAATTATTAATAAAACTCTAAAATCTTATCTTCAGTTTTATAAAGCTTATGTAACTTGTCATTATTTATATCTACTAACATATTAGTATAACAAAAGTCTGCATATTCATATAAGTTAGTGTATCCATTAAGAGCAACTGGCAATTTTTCAGCATATTTAAACACTTCTATTTCATCCTCATCATCAGGCATAATTAAACTGCCTGTTTCCTTTAAAAACATACTAGATATAACTGTTTCTTTTAATGTTATTTCCTCTACAACAACTTTTTCTACATTTGTAATATCTGCTGGATGATCGTTTTTACCAAGATAAGGAAAATAAACGCACTTCCCCTGTTGTAAAAATTCAGCCAGATTTTCGGCTTCTTCACAATCAATCAGTACATATATATCCCACACTGGATTTTCTAACCATTGCTCTTTTATAATAAGATTACCGCCCTGTTCAGCACTTGCATAACCTACTGAATTATTAAATATCTGGACTTTCTTCGGTATATATCCACGTTCATTTTTAGGCACAACTGACACTTTTATATGTCTTAATTTTTCATAGAATTCAGGATAATCAACTTCTATAGACTGCCCCTTCTTTTCCTTTTTCCATTCTTTCTGTGCGTATCCACCATACCCTAATATTGCACCAAATATTCCTAACAAAGCAACCTTATGTATATGACTATATGTAAAATAATAATAGGCATTAACTTCCGGTTTCTTAAAAAAGGCATTTCTGCCACTTAATGTAAATTTAACAGCCTCCATACATTACACCTCTTTTTGTGTAATAATGTCATAAAGCTTCTCCCCTTTAATTCCAGATACAATCTTAGTTGTATGTGGATTAAAGTAAACTTCAACGTCCTTTATTCTATCTCCGATATTATTAAGTATTTCTGCAACGCCACTTATATCTATTGTATTAAGCTTATCACCTTTTTCAAAGTTTATGTACTCAGATAAGTTAGGAAGATATGTATCTATCTCTGTTTCTACAAATATTGCGAATTCATTCTCGCAGCCTTCTTTAGCATTAGTTGCATATGCTGTTGCACTTACTAAAGCAGTTCTTTTAAAGTTCTCATAATCTTCCTCTGTATATCCGTCTGTAACTCCAAGACTTACAAGTTCCTTATATGCAAGCGGGTTAATTACAAATGGATAAAAATAATGTGCTTCATCGCTTGTAATTTTTGTTCCTAATGTTGAATTCTTTGCCTCTTCATTTTTCTCGCTATCTTTACTTGCATCTCTGAATGGAGAAAGTATCTGCTGTTCTTCTGCACTCGTTTCCTTATATTTATTAAAGCCTTGTCCAAACTGAACTGCTCCTGTTATCGAAAAGTTATTCTTTGCTTCCGCAAATGTTGCTCCAAAATTCTTAACATCTACAGCAGACATAAGATTGGTAAGAACTTCTTTAGAATTATTGCACTCTTTCAAGTCTCCAACATTAAATAATTCTTCATAACGCTCTTTTAATGAATTTGGTACAAGTGCTCCATCCTTTGAAAACTTCATAGACTTAATATATAATACTTTCTTTCCCTCATCGTTCCACATTTTCTTCATAGGATACTTTAAAGCTTTATCACTTCCGTACACATCTCCATTCTGCATACTCTTTGGATAGCCTGTAAAATCCGCATTCCAATTAGCCATAATTGAAGAAATTCCTATAACTCCATATACTCTCTTATCCATATTAATCCTCATTTCTGTGCACATTTTTTATCCATAACAAGTTTGTGCCCAGTGCACTACGACACAAATTCTGCGTATGAAAAATATTTTCACACTAATTATTCTCCTCTGACTTGTTTGACTCGTATATAAGATTATTACTTATATATCCTGCTATTATATCTTCACTTCTAACTTTTCCATCTGGTACAGCAGAAATAATCATTGTATACAGCTTATCAAATCTTTTATAATTATCTTTTATTGCATAATCATATTTTTTGAAAAATTGTTCCAGTCTATTTTTTATTACACTATCATTGGAAGCATTAAAAAATGGATTGGCTAACGAATGATTTTTATCTTTTGATTTACTTAATGAAATGTAATACCTTACAAGCTGACCAACAGCATAATAATATTCGCTTTCACTTTCTATCTGACTATATCCATCCTCATTAATCTTTCTGCTAAGACTATTTCTTATATCAATATATCTGTCTTTCATATCATTCCCTCCCAAATACATATCTAATGATTTCATCAGATTAAACTGCTTAACCGCTTTTCCAATATAACCATTAGTAATTGAACTCATAATAATATTCATACTTACTAAATGCAGAACTCTTTGTATACCTTTACTCTGCCCCTTATAAAGCCACGCAAATATAGCATCTCTTGATAATAATATATTTCTCTTCAAAACAACATCTACATTTATTTTATCTTCATCTGAAAAGAAATTGCCAGACAACCACTTAGAAAATAATACTTCGTTAATTACAGCAAGCAATTCTTTCTTATTACCATATTTCCTATATTGTTCATCTGTAACATCATCTTCCAGAACATTAAAATATACAAATGGCTTATAAAGATTATACTTGTAATCAACTATAGTATCCTGATGTTCAATAGCTATTTCCTTACCTTTTTGAATTTGTAAAAAGAAGCCTGAAAAATCTCCCTCAATAAATTCTCCATTTTTCAAAGCCGTAATTCCATTTTTGTTATACTTGCTATCAAGGACTGAATTATCAAAAAACAAATTAGTATTACCTTTATTAGCTTCGTTCATAAGATAATCAAAAAACATTCTCTGAACAGCGGCACTTTGTGGAGTTATCAGATATGGAACTGTTTTCTTTCGTGTCTTGTGTTCCATATATGGTTTCTTGGAATTCAATGCAAGATTATCATTAGGAAGTCCTAGTATCTGCCCATCAATTTCAATATTATAATCGTTCTTATTATAAATTTTAGTCATCACATAACGTTGTTCTTCCCTGACATACAGCTCTTTATCGTCTTCAAAAAATATCTTAAGATAATTCTTACCTGTTAATTCAATCCCCATATCTTTAAGCTTAAATATATTCTGTTTTATCCAGTTTCTTGAATATTCCAGCTTTTCCTGATTAACATCGCCTACCTTTTCAGCTATATAATCATACATTTTCGCATCCTGAACATTCTTATACTTTGCTCTTGGATTTTTTAATACATCATAATATCTGTCAATTGCCTGCATATCAAGCTTTCCATTATCAAGACTATCCTGCTTCACCCAGAACGACAAATAGCTATTGGAATGTATTACTTTTTTCGGGTCCTGTGGCTTGTCCATACTCACCAATCTACTATGATAATCATAAAACTTAATGTCATCATCTAATTGACTACCGCTTATTATACCGTTTAATGTTCTTGTCTTCTTATCAAGCTTAAATGACCTGCTCTTTAATGTTCCATCCCTCTGCACAACAATATAATCACCATCTGCCGGAATATAGCTATCTAATATAAATTTCTCACGATTTCCAAACTGCTTTTCGGTTTTTTCAAGTTCCCTTGCAAATATTTCAATGCAATCTTTTAACAAACATATCCACCTCCATCATCTTAATATTTTACAATATAAATATATAACTATAAATAAGACTATATTAAAAATTGTACAATCATAAGACATTTATGTCTGCAACCCAATAACATTTTAAAAATTTTCATAACATATCTTTATATAACTGAAAAATCGTACAATATTTAATTTTACTGCTTTATAGAATATATAAATATTTATGATACGCAATTATATATATTTATAATTACAGTATCCAGCTCCTCTTGAGTTCATCTCACACACTCCTGTTCCAATAAGAAAATATGCTAATTCCTGAGCCATTTTATTGTCGGCTATCTTAAGGTCAAACTTATCACCAAGAAGTGTAATGCCTTTATACTTAAACTTCACCGGCTTCTTATTAAGAAACTGAATTGATGTATATAATTCAAAATCTTCATCTAATTTGCTATTAGTAAATGCATTATACTTTTTAATAGCATTCATAAAAAGCCTCTGCTCATACTGCTCTACTGAGTAATCATCCTTCCAATAGCCATTATCATTCTTCTGGATTGCTGGGGTCAGGGTATATATCTCCTCAATAAATCGTTTCGGAACAATTCTGTTCTCAACAGTCAAACCTTTTAATGCTTCCGTATAATGATTAGCAAGCACTTTGGACATATAAGATGCCAGTTCATATTTAACTGTTCGTATTGTCATCGTGTATATTCTGTCTTTCTTATATATACCAGAACGCTCAAGTGGATATAAGCCATTGTAAGTGTACATCTTATATCCTGTGTTCTCGTGGTATGTCAGCCACTCATCACTCAATGCAAGTGCTGAGTCTATGTAATCTGATTCTATTGATAACATATCGTCAACGGATATATCTTTAAGAGTATATAACTTAACTCTCAATTCATATACCTTAATGTTCATTGTTTCACCTCTTTTCGTTTCAATGCTTTTATGTATTAATTATATTACTATTTTATATATAAAATTGCAATATGTTTTCTAGAAAACGTTCAAAAAATTTTAAATTGATGTTGTTAAATAATGATAAATTTGTATATAATATCAGATATGTACTTAAATGTTATATAATTATATTTAAACAATAACATGTATTGTATTGAAATATGCTTTTTTGTATTATTTTTATAAACCTCAACATACGATGTGTATTCATTTTATTTTCTATAGTATATATCAATTTATTGATCTACTTATAATTTAATATTTTTAAAGTGTTAATACAAAACATTTTAATATGCAAAAATTTATACATCTAATATTGATAATCAATAAACATTTACTCTGGACTTATCTTTTACTAAGTAAACACTGCTGTAATTTATTATTAACTTTACCGGCATAATATTCTGTTCTCGCTTCATCCATAATAGAATTGAATTAAACCACTCTATGGTCTGTCCCATATCTGCATCAGTAAAAAATATTTTAAATCTCGTTTCTTTAAGTTTTATCACATCTTTGTCAAAAACAGCTCCTGGCAGATATACACTATATGTAAATGTTTTTATTATTGACTTACTTTTATCATATAATCTTTCTTTGTCAGTATACATCCCCATTCTTTTTGCAACATATGTATCTGCATTAAAGTGCATGAACAACTCTTTGCCTTGTCTATCAGTTTCCATTATTTCAATATTATCCAGCTTATCTACTCTGTAGTGACGTTCCTTGCGCACTCCATTTTTTTCAAAGGTGTCATATCCATATAAATAATACCTGTCATTCGCCCATATTAGTGTCCATGGATTGATTGAATATTTTCCTTCTATATTCTTCCTTACAAGCTGCTTATGATTATTCCATTTCATATAATCGAATATAATCTGCTTATTTTTCTTTATTGCCGCCTGACCTTTGCCCCTATGTATATCTATCCCCATTTCTTCTTCAAGCTGATTCAGATATCTTACAATACTATCTCTTCCACATTCAGCAGTCTCCTCTGCCATATAATCTTTAATATCTGACATAGATAAGGGATGTTCTTTATCCGAATATTTCATAAGCACCTGATATAATATCAATGCATTATTTTCCCTTGTTTCCCATTAATTTCACATCCTTTTTCATCTTTTTTGTATGTTTATCTTATGCATTAACTCCCCTATATTCTACTTAATATCCATAATAAATTTCTCAAGCTTATCATGATTATT